>Ga0209647_1000015_pt1 | contig 148211 bp, 135 predicted proteins | sample GraSoi_2013_60cm_FD_185827 | JGI IMG/M metagenome (GOLD analysis project Ga0209647, IMG submission 185827) | Grasslands soil microbial communities from the Angelo Coastal Reserve, California, USA - Sample 9_17_2013_60cm (SPAdes) (version 2) | ecosystem: Environmental > Terrestrial > Soil >...
TGGCGTTTGTAGAGGTAACTGGCCATGGCGCTCCTCGGGGTTTGCACGGTTGGTCGCGGGACGGGGCCGCTCCTTACACTCTACCGCGCAAGGGGCGCGCCCAGAACAACCAACCGCTTCGAGGGAGAGTCGATCAACATGCGCTGGCCCTGGAAGGCCTCGTTGCCCAGCGCGCCGTTGCGCTGGACCGCGGAAGGGCCTTGACGCGCGCCGACTTCGTTTGTAGTATACCAAAAGGTTGACAACCAAATGGTTGAATACAATTGAACGCCGAGCGCCTCACCTCCACGTTGTTCGCCCTCGCCGATCCCACGCGTCGCGCAATCCTGGCCCGCCTTTCGACGGGCGAAGCCACCGTCGGGGAATTGGCGGAGCCCCACGAGATGACGCTCGCGGCTGTCTCGAAGCACCTGAAGGTCCTGGAAGGCGCGGGCCTGATTTCACGCGGCCGCGAAGCTCAGTGGCGCCCGTGCCGTCTCGAAGCGGCACCCCTGCGCGACGTATCGGAGTGGCTCGAGAACTACCGGCAATTCTGGGGCGCGAGCATGGACAAGCTGGACGAATACTTGAAGACGATGCAGAAGAAGCGGCGCAAATGACTTCATCACGACAAGGGATACCCACCGCAATGAAACCGATCATCGACAGCACCTCCACCGAGGAGCCGGTCGTCATCATGACCCGTATCTTCGACGTCCCTCGTGAAGTCGTATGGGAGGCGCTCACCACGCCCGAGCACGTGGCCCAGTGGTTCGGCGGGCACGGCTTCTCGAGCCCCGTTTGCGAAATGGATCTGCGGCCGGGCGGGGCATGGCGCCACGTCATGCGCGCGCCCGACGGCTCGGAATTTCCGGTGAACAGCGTGTTCGTCGAAGTCGTCGCGCCGCAGCGGCTCGTCTGGAAAAGCCAGAGAAGGGTGAGCGCGACCGAGACTGCCGAAGTCACCCACACGACCACCCTCGAGGACCTCGGCGGGAAAACGCGATGGAAGCTGGTCGCGCGCTTCGCCGATTATGCCGACCGAGACACTTCCGTGAAGATGGGCTTCGCGCAGATGGTGGGCCAGGGCGTCGAGCGCCTGGGAGACTTCCTCGAAAAGCGCCGGAGCTCGCCGTGAATAGCGTTCAACTCATGTGGATCGGCCGCGCCCTATCGACGCTCGTCGTGCTCTTTCTCCTGTTCGATGGCGTGAGCAAGCTGATGGACATCCAGCCGGTTCAGCGTGCGATGGCGGAGCTCGGATATCCGGGCGACACGGGCGTCAAGATCGGCGTGGTCGCCCTCGCGTGTGCGGCGCTATACGCGTTCCCGCCGACCGCAGTATTGGGCGCGGTGCTGATCACGGGCTTGTGCGGCGGGGCGATCGCAAGCCATCTGCGCATAGGTAGTCCGCTCTTCAGCCACGTGCTGTTCGGCCTTTACCTCGGAGCGCTCGCGTGGGTCGGCCTCTGGCTGCGCAGCGAGCGTTTCCGCGAATTCCTGACCTGGTGACGTAAACATGACCTTCCAAGCCTATCTCGACAACATTCAAGCCAAGACTGGAAAGAGCCCCGACGAGTTCCGAAAGCTCGCCGTGCAAAAGAAGTTCGCGGAAAAGGGCGGCGGACTGCGCGCCGGCGTCAAAGCAGGGGAGGTCGTTTCCTGGCTCAAGGAAGACTTCGGCCTTGGCCATGGCCACGCGATGGCGATCGTCGCGCTTTTGAAGGGCGCCGGGGAGACTTAGGGCGGAGGACGCCACGACAGGGGTATGACGCCGCGCGTTATACCCGGAAACGGCATCCCGCACGCATTCGCGCGAAGGCAAGACCAGGTAATCACCCTCTCCCCGGCCCTCTCCCACGCCGCGTTCCACTCCATGGGCGCCCGAGGGAGAGGGAGCTTCTGCGATTACACATGTATTGAATCGCGCTCCGGCACTGTGATTCCGTTCACTGGCGCTCCAGCACGTGTCGGCGGATGATGCTGAGGGCCTTTCCCCGAGCGAACTCCGTGCTTAGCAACCTCTCCATCCGCAATGCCGTCAAGGTGTTCGCCGTCATCGCGTCGCTGATCCATGTCGCCCTGGGCGCGGTGGCGTATTTCGCGCTCGATGGCTCTCCCCACCTGCAGACGAGGATCGTCGCGGCCGTGCTGGTGGGCCTCGCGGGCCTCGCCCTGGGCAACTGGTGGGTACAGGCGTTGAGCGCTCACCGCCTCGACAAGCTGGTCATCGCGACGGAAATCCTCAGCACCGGCGACTGCGATCTGACTCGCCGGCTACCCGCCATGTCGGGCGCGTTCGGCAAGGTCTGCTCGGCGTTGAACGGCTTCGTGGTCCAGCTTCACGGCGTGGTTTCGAGCGTGGCCGGCAACGCCGGAGATATCGCGAGCACGGCCGCGCAGTTGAGCGCGGGCAATGCCCATCTCTCGCAGCGTGCGTCTCAGCAATCCTCGACACTGAAGGAAGCGGCCTCCAGCATGTCGGAATTTACCAAGTCGGTGAAGCACAACGCGCAAAGCGCGCGGCGCGCGAGCGAATTGGCTTCGACGGCCTCGGCCAAGGCTACGCAGGGTGGCGAGGTCGTGGCGCGCGCGGTCGCGATGATCAACGCCGCCAACGAGGGCTCGCGCAGGATCGGCACGATCGTGGCGACCATCGACGCCGTGGCGTTCCAGACCAACATCCTCGCCCTCAACGCCGCGGTGGAAGCGGCGCGTGCCGGCGAGCAGGGCCGCGGCTTCGCGGTCGTCGCCGCCGAGGTGCGCGCGCTGGCGCAAAGGTGCGCCGCCGCGGCGAAGGAGGTGAACGCCCTCGTGGGAACCGCCATCGTCCAGGTGGACGAAGGCGCCAAGCTCGCCGACCAGGCGGGCAGCAGCATGGTGGAAATCGTGGCCGCGATCCAGCGCGCCTCGGAGATCATGGGCGAGATCGACCTTGCCACCGCGGAACAGGCGAGCGGCATCGAGCGGGTCAATCGCGCCATCGCGCAGATGACGGACGTGACCCGGGAGAATGCGACCCTGGTGGCGGAAGGGGCCGCGGCCGCCGACGCCATGCGGCTGCAGGCCGAGGAGCTCACCGTCGGCGTCGCGCGCTTCAAGCTCAATGCGCAACGGTCTCCAGGTAGGAGCCTTCAGCGCGTGGCGTAATAGTCCGACTACGAGGGCTGATTGAAGAAAGTCACCAGGCGCGGGATCACTTTCCCGGGTGCCTCGTCGACCAGCCAGTGGCCTGATCCTGTGATGATCACGCCCTCGACATTGTCGGCAACCATCTTCCCCTGCGTGACCAGGAAATCCCCGCCGGACTTCTCGCCACCCAGCACGATCATCGGCATCTTGAGCTTCGTCTTCGAGAACACGGCGTTGTCCTTCGCGTCCTGGTCGAAGTTGCGGAAGACCTCCATGCCGGACTTCATCGCGCCGGGCAGGGCGTAATTCTTCGCGTAGAACTGCCGGTCGGCTTCGGAGACGGATTTCTTCCCGTCTGCGGCGAAGTCATTCCAGAAGTGCTCGAAGTAGATGCGCTCGCGGCCCTTTACCAGCGCAAGCGGCGTGGGCCCGTAGAAGTGGAAGTGCCACAGGTCCTTCAGCAGGAAGAGGTTGGTGGTGTCTCCCACCCCTGGGATGAACGCGTCCAACAGCGCGATGCGCGTGACCTCGTCGGGATACTGGGCGGCATAGGCGTACGCGACCATCAATCCGATGTCGTGGCCGGCGATGCCCGCTTTGCCGATGCCGAGCTTCTTCGCCAGCTCGTGCACGTCCACCGCCATCGACTTCTTGTCGTAGCCGGATTCCGCCTTGGTGGTGTCGCCGAAGCCGCGCAGGTCGGGCGCGACGACGAGGTGGGTCTTCGCGAGCTCGCGCATCGTCGGGCGCCACATGTGGCTGTTCTGCGCGTAGCCGTGCATGAGGATCACCGGGTCGCCCTTGCCGGCGACGAGGTAATGCATGCGGATGGCGTTCACGTCGGCGAACCTGCTTTCGATCTTCACGTCCTGCGCAAAGGCGGGAAGCGCGAGGAGTGCGGCAAACCAGAGGATGAAACGCGTCATGGCAATGTCCTTCGATTGGATAGCGCCATTGGATACCACCGGGCCGATCCGCGTAAGGCCCGGCGCCCGAATCCGGTGTTCGGTATCATCGAACAATGAAATTCGAGGGCATTGCGGCATTCCTCGCCATCGTGGAGCTCGGCGCGCACCTCGTCCAGCGCACCACCCGCAAGCTGAGCATCACCGCGCAGGGCGATGCCTTCCTCGATCGCGCGCGGCGCATCCTTCAGGAAGCTGCTGACGCACGCAGCGAGATCGCGGAGCGCCGCGGCGCGCTCGTCGGCCCGCTGCGCATCTCCGCGCCGGTGAGCTTCGGCACGCTGCACCTCGGGCGCGCGCTGCATCCCTTCCTGCTCGCGAATCCCGGCATCCAGCTCACCCTCGACCTCGACGATCGCTTCGTGGACGTCGCGGCCGACGGATTCGACGCCGTCATCCGGCACGGCAATGTCGCCGATGCGCGCGTCATCGCCAGGCGCATCGCCACCAGCAAGCGCCACTTTGTCGCTTCGCCCGCGTACCTGAAAAAGCATGGCGTGGCGCGCAGCCCCGTGGAGCTGGAAGGCCACATGGCAGTTCTCTATTCGAACCGCGATGCCGACTGGCGGCTCAAGGTGGCGAGGGGTCACCTCGTCGTGCGCCCCACGCGATTTCTGCGGGTGAACAATGGCCTCGTGATGCGCGATGCGGCGGTGGCGGGAGTCGGCATCGCGTTATTGCCGACTTTCCTGGTCGGCACCGAGCTTGCCCGCGGCACGCTGAAGACGATCGACGTGGGTGCCGCGACCGAGAGCGCGGATATCTTCGTGGCTTACCCCACTGCGCGGGGGGCATCGGCCAAGGTGCGGGCGTTGATCGAGACCTTGAAGGGCGCGTTCGGCAATCCACCCTATTGGGAGCCCTGAGCGCGGTCTTTGACTTAGTCAAAGAAAATTGTTTGACTAAGTCAGAGATCACCCAATGCCCCAGTCGACTTCCGAACCAGGACGGAGTCCCATGGCAAGGAAACGCTGGTGTTCGAGAATAAAATCGCCGCGGCCCACGTGAAGCGCTTGCCGAAAGCCGCCGCCACGCGTTTCAAGGCGTCCGATCTCTTCAGGGCTTCCGGGCTCGCGTACACTGGCGCAGGTGAAGCGCGAGCGCAAGAGATCAGAGCTGCGGCACCGAAAGGTAAACCCCCGCCTCATCCGAGAGCGCGCGCTTCACCGCTCTTGTCACTTCATCTGCGAGCACCTCTTCGGCACCCGCCTCGATCCCATCCACCGTCAGCGCCGCGACTTGGGCGGGGCTCACCTTCGCGATGTCGAGCCCGGCCGTCATGTCGGTATCCATGTATCCCACGTGCAGCGCGAGCACCTGCGTTCCTTGATCGCGCAATTGCAACCGCAGCGCATTGGTGAATCCCCAGGCCGCCGATTTCGACGCGGCATACGCAGCGATCACCGGCGGCGTCACCCAGCTCGCCACCGAGAGCACGTTCACGATCGCGCCGCCGCCATTCTTCGCGAGGATCGGTGCGAACGCCTGGCTCATGCGCACAGGGCCATAGAAGTTCGTTTCGAAGAGCTCGCGAGTCGTGTCGATCGTGCCGGGCTCGAGGAAGCCCATGCGCCGGCCGATGCCCGCGTTGTTGACGAGGATCGTCACGTCGCCGGCCGCGGCGACCGCGGCAGCGACATCCTCGGCACTCGTCACATCGAGCTTGATCGGGGTGAGGCCCTCTGGAAGCTCGACATCGACATTGCGAACTCCCGCGTAGACCTTCGCCCCACGCGCGACGAGCTCGAGCGCGATGGCACGGCCCAGGCCGCGGTTGGCGCCGGTGACGAGGGCGACGGAATTGCGGATCTTCACGAGGGAATTCCTTTCAGGATGGGAGATGGAATCGAGGGTGATGCGCCCCATGGGGTGAGCATCAGTGCGACCGTGCTGACCGCACCGAACACCAGCGTCGAGGCCGCGACGAGCGCGAAGAGCCCTCCGAGAGGCAGATTCAGTTGGAACGCTGCGTATGCGCCGAGCACGCCGCCCACCAGCAGGCGCAGCGTTCCCGCCGCGATCGGCCAGCCGACGCGCTTCGCGCCCTGGCCCGCGAAGTAGAGCGTCATGGCGAAACCGAAGACGCCGTAGAAGGGCGCCACGGTGCGAAGGTAAAGCGTCGTCGTCGCGATCACCTCGGCGTCGCTGGTGAAGAGCCGAGCCCACGACGGCGCGAACACCGCCGCCGCGAGCCCGATCACGCCGGTCGCGCCGCCCGCGAGCGCGGCGCCGATCCACGCGATGCGCCGCGCGCGATCGGGCCGCCCCGCGCCCACGTTGCGCCCGACGAGCGTCACCACCCCGGTGCCGAATCCGAAGAGGAGCGGGATCAATAGATAATCGAGGCGCGATGCGATGCCGTATCCCGCGATCGCGTCGGCGGCATAGTGGCCGACCGCGCCGGTGACGAGCGCCACCATGAGGTTGGCCTGCACCGTGCCGATGGCGGACAGGCCGCCCACGCCGAGGATCTCGCGGAAGTGGCGCCATTCGAGCTTGTGGCGCGCGAGGCGTAGCGGCGAGCGTGTGGAGCGCATGTACAGCGCGAGTGCCGCCGCCGCGATGGCGGAGAAGATGCCGAGCGCGAGGCCTGCTCCCACCATCTCGAGTCTCGGCAACGGTCCCACGCCGAAGATCAGGACGGGTGAGGCCACCATGAGCGCGATCGCTCCGGCCAATGTGATGCGCGCCGGCACTTGCACCTGGCCCGCGCCACGCAGCGTCGCGCCGAGGAGGGCGGCGATCCACAGCGGGATGGCGGCCGCGAACACCACGTGCGAGTAGGTGAGGGCGGTCGCCAAGGCCGAACCTTGCGCGCCCATGGCGGCGTAGAGCGCGGAGCCGCCGAGCCACAGCGCCAGGGTGAAGAGGGCGCCGAACGCGAGTGCCAGCACCAGCGCGTGGCGCGATCGACGCGGCCACCCCGCCGCCGATGCCGCCGTTGGCCATCATCGTCATCAGCATGTACGAAGGGAAAACCACCGCGGCGGCGGTGAGCGCGGTGGTGCCGAGGAAGCTCACGAACCAGGTCTCGGCGAGGCCCACGCCGGTCTGCACCAGCAGCACCAGCATGGTGGGAAGCCCCAGGCGCAGCAGGGCGGGGACGACAGGGGGTTCGGGGGACATTGAAAAACCTACAATATGATAGCGGTCATATGGCACAATATGACGATCGACATAAAATGTCAACCGGAGGCCGCCATGCCTTGGAACAAGGAGCACAAGGGCGCCACGCGCGAGCGCATCCTCGAGTCCGCTTCAAGCGCCATCCGCGGGCGTGGAGTGGCCGGCGTGGGGGTAAAGGATGTGATGGACGCGGCGGGGCTCACGCACGGGGGCTTCTACGCTCACTTCGGCTCGAAGGAGGAGCTGCTGGCGGATGCGTTCGCCTTCGCATGCACGCAATCGGCGTCGGTCCTGGACAAGGTCGCGGACCGGGCCCCGCCCGCGCAGAAGTTGCTTGCGGTCGCCGGGGCCTATCTCAGCGCGAGCCACGCCCGGCATCCGGAGCGCGGGTGTCCGATCGCCGCCGTCGGCCCGGAGCTCGTGCGCGGCGAGGGGTCCGCGCGCCACACGCTCGGCCAGGTGGTGCGCGAGCGCCTCGCCTGGCTGGAGAACCTGGCGACGGGGAAGTCGAAGGAAGAGCGCCGCCGCAAGGCCGCGGGCATCTACGCGACGATGCTCGGGGCGCTATTCGTCGCGCGGGCGCTGGGCGACGCGGAAGGCGAAAAGTACCTGGCCGAGGTGCGGCGCTACCTGGGCGAATGCGCTGCGTCCTCAGGTCGTCGAAAGTCGCCACAGTGACGTGATTTCAGCCGCGCGCGCGCGGTGGAGAGCGTCATTCGCGTCGGAGGCCTTGGGATGCCTCGCCTTTACGTCGATGCGATCCACCACCTTCAACCCCGCGCCTTCGAACGAAGCGAGCAGCTCATCGCGCGAGCGAAGGCCGAGATGCTCCGCGAGATCGGAAAGAATAAGCCACCCCTGGCCGCCGGGTGCGAGGTGCGCAGGCAATCCGCGCAGGAATCCATTCAGCATGCGGCTTTCGGGATCGTAGATGCCATGCTCCAGCGGCGAGCTGGGGCGCGCGGGCACCCAGGGCGGGTTGCAAACCAAGATCGCGGCGCGCCCTTCGGGAAATAGGTCGGCATTCACCACTTGCACGCGTTCGGCCAGGTCGAGAGACTCGATGTTCTCGCGAGCGCACGCCAATGCGCGCGGATCCTGGTCGGTAGCGATCACGCGCCCGATCCCGCGGCGCGCGAGGATGGCGGCGAGGACCCCGGTTCCGGTGCCTATGTCGAAGGCGACCGAAGACGAGGTAACGCCCGCAGGGAAGGGCGCCCGCGCAACCAGGTCGACATATTCGCTGCGGATCGGCGCGAACACTCCGTAATGGGGATGGATGCGCATCCCGGCCGCGGGGAGCTCGATTCCCTTGCGGCGCCACTCGTGTGCACCCATGACGCCCAGCAGCTCGCGCAGGGACACGACGCAAAGGTCGTCGTGCGGGGGACCGTATGCTTCGGTGAATGCTTCGCGCATGTCGGGTGCGCGTCGCAGCGGGATGAGGTAGTCACTGTCGAGAGGGATGAGCAGCATGCCGAGCGTCCGCGCCCGTTGCGCGCGAGCCTGGCGGTAAAGGTTGAAAGTCTTGGGACCGTTTCCCTCTTTGTCCGCGCGTTTCGCGAGAGCCGTCAGCATCTGCCGCGCACCTACGAAGTCCCCGTACCAAAGCAACGCGACGCCTTGGCAGGCAAGCCCATAAGCCTGGTCGGCCGTGAGGCGGTCGTCGGCGATCACCACCTGGGCTGGAGGCGCTGCGCCGCGCTCGGAGCGCCAGCGCGCCGAGCGCACCTGGCCTTCCTCGTCCCAGTGAAGAATGGGCGCTTCGGACGCTGGAGCTCTGCGTATTTGCGTCAAAACTTCTCGTCCTTGCGCAGATACCGCCACTGGCCCACCGGCAGCTTGCCCAGCGGGACGCCACCGCTCCTCACGCGCTTCAATGCGGTCACGACCAGCCCCACGCGCTCGCACATGCGGCGGATCTGGCGCTTGCGTCCCTCGCGCAGCACGAAGCGCAGCTGGCCCTCGTTCGCCCATGAGACGCGCGCGGGCTTGAGCTTCACGCCGTCCAGCTCGAGACCGTGATGCAGCATCTTCATCCCCTCGTCGGTGAGCATGCCCTCGACACGCACCAGGTATTCCTTCTCGACGTCGGTGTCGCTGCCGACCAGGCGCTTGGCGACGCGGCCGTCCTGCGTGAACACGATCAAGCCCGTGGAATCGATGTCGAGGCGGCCGGCGGGCGCGAGACCGCGCAGGTGGCCGGGCCTGAATCTGGTGGCGGAGGGATCCTCGGCCCAGCGGTTCTCCGGCTTGATGAGGACCATCGCCGGCTGGTGTCCATCCTCCGGCTGCCCGGAGACGTAGCCCACGGGCTTGTTCAGCAAGATCGTCACCTGCTCGCTTTGATGCTGCGATGCCGCCGCATCGACCTCGATGCGCGCCGCGCGCGGGACTCGCACGCCCAGCGTGTCCGCGACCTTGCCATCGACCTTCACCCACCCATTCTCGATCCACTCGTCGGCCTCACGGCGCGAGCACAGGCCCAGCTCGCTCATGCGCTTTGAGAGGCGCGGATCGTCGCGATTTACGTGCGCGGCGGAGTTCCGCGGCGCCGGACCCGCGGGCGCGGCGGTGCGATCGATCGGCTTGGCAAGCTTGAGGGTTTTGGTCATGGTGGGTGCAATCCTACCGTCCGGCAGGCCTCGACGCCGGAACGCACGCATCGTGGCTGGTCCCCGGGAGACCGTCGTTCGTCGCATTCGGCTACGCTCACCACCGGCGGCAGGGCTAGCCTTGCCGGATAAACCAGCGGAGGCCTATATGTCGAAGAGCTTGAATCATTGGTTATGGGTGGTCATGGCCGGCAGCGTGCTCCTGGTGCAGCCCGCCCTGGCGGCGAAAGACGGCAACGGCCCCCTGGCGAGCGTTCCATGGCTCGAAAGGAACCTGAAGCGCGACGATGTGCTCGTGATCGACGCCTCGCCGGGAAAGCTGCACGCGGCCAACCACATTCCGGGCGCGGTGAACGTCGACGTGTTCAGCTACGGCGCCGAGGACACTCCCCTCGCCGAAAAGGAACGCCGCATCCAGTCGTGGGGCGTGAGCCCGGGGAAGAAGGTCGTCATTTACGATCAGGGCGGCACGTACCTCGCGACCAGCCTCTTCTTCGATCTCTACTACCACGGAGTTCCGGCCAAGGATCTCCTCGTTCTCGATGGCGGGCTCGACAAGTGGCAAGCGGCGGGCGGCGTGGTGACGAAAGAGCCCACCCCGGCCCCGAAGGCGGGAACATTCCGCGTGGCGAAGCTCAAGGAGGACGTGCGCGTCCGCCTGCCGGAGTTTCTTGTCGCTTCCGGCGACCCGGCCCACAATGCGCTCGTCGAGGCGCTCGAGCCCGCCCAGCACTTTGGCGGCGCCAGGTTCTTCGACCGCGCCGGCCATGTCCCCAATGCCGTCATGATGCCCAACGCGGACCTCTACAACGCGGACAAGACCTTCAAGTCCCCCGAGGAGATCCGGCGGATGCTCGCCTACCTGGGCGTGAAGCCCGAGCAGCAGGTCTACACGCATTGCGGCGGCGGCCTCGCGGCCAGCGTGCCGTTCTTCGCCGCGAAGTTCATGCTCGACTACCCCAAGGTCAAGCTCTACAAGGAGTCCCAGCTCGAATGGCTGCGCGACGACCGCGGGCTGCCTTTCTGGACCTACGACGCGCCCAACCAGACGCGCGAGAAGAACTGGCTGAACGGATGGAACAACCCGATGCTGCGCGCCTTCGGCGTATCGAAGGTGAGCGTCGTCGACGTGCGCCCAGCCGCGTCGTTCAAGCAATCCCATGTGCCGTTCGCCATCAACGTCCCGGCCGCAGAATTCAGGCGCAATCTCGCCACGCCCGCGAAGCTGGCCGAGGTCCTGGGCAGCGCCGGTGTCGACTTTGCTTTCGAGGCGGTGATCGTCTCGGAGGGGGGGCTTAACGCCGACTCGGCCCTGGCCTACCTCATGCTGGAGAAGCTGGGGCAGAAGAGAGTCTCGGTCTTCGCGGATTCCGTGGATGACTGGGGATTCGCCGGCTTCCCGCTGGCGAAGGAGAGCGACAAGCCGAGCGCTCCTACGACCTACCCGGCCAATCTTCGCCCGGGCATCGTGTTGAGCGATCCCCAGGGCACCCCGGGGCTCTATCCGAAGGTCTATATCGCCTCGGGCAAATCGCTTCCCGCCAAGGTGCCCGAGGGGAAAGTGATCCACGTGCCCTACACCGATCTTCTGAATGCCAACGGAACGCCCAAGGCCGCGAAGGACATCTGGGCCACGCTCGTCAAGGCCGGCGTCCCGCGCTACGCCGAGATCGTCAGCATTTCCGACGATCCGGGCGAGGCCGCGGCCAACTACTTCATCCTGAAGATGATGGGCTACCCGGACGTCAAGGTGCTGGTGATGTAAGGCCGCTCAGAAGGTCGTGCAATTGAAAAAACCGCGATGCCCGAAGCAGGAAGTCGTCCGCGAATAGTTCGCGTAGCGCCGCTCATCCCGCGCCGAAAGGCGCAACACGCAGTCGCGCCACTTGTCGTCGTCGGCCTTGTACCCGAGCTTCTCGCAGGCCGGGCCGTAGACCCTGATCATGTTGTCGACTTCCGCCTGCCATACCGCCGAGCGCTCGGCGGGCGTGGCGCATCCGGAAAGTACGAGAACCGTGGCGAATACGATCGATATTTGCTTCATGGCTGCCTCCGTGGAGAGCGCGCTGCCGGCCCCCACCAGGTCAACAGCGGGTTGCGCGCTTTCTTCCGATGGGCGACGCTGGCACGCCGCTTGCATATGGGGTGGCATGCTGAAGGTTCTCCTGGTCGACAACACGCCAGACCGAGCCTCCGAGCTCAAGCGCGCGCTCTCGGAAATGGAGGGTGTCGCGGTGGCGTGCACCGTGGAATCCGCGGTCGAGCTTTTCGACCGCGTGGCGGAGCACAAGCCCGATATCGTGCTGATCGAGACCGATTCCCCCAGCCGTGACGTGCTCGAGCAGCTCGCGGCGATCTCCTCCTCGGCGCCGCGCCCCGTGGTCATGTTCACCGGCGACTCCGGGGACGAGACCATTCGAGCGGCGCTCAAGGCGGGCGTCTCGGCCTACATCGTCGACGGTATCGCCCCGGGCCGCCTCGATCCCATCATGCGCGTGGCGATCGAACGCTTCGAGGCGGAGCAGGAGCTGCGCGCCGAGCTCGTGGAGACGCGCGAGCGCCTCGAGGAGAGGAAGCTCGTCGAGCGCGCCAAGGGCATCCTCATGAAGCAGCGCGGCATGAGCGAGGAGGAGGCCTTCGCGGCCCTGCGCTCCCACGCGATGGGCCGCGGCATCCGCTTGGGCGAGGCCGCGCGGCAGCTGATCGACGTCGCGGCGCTGCTCGGTTAGGCACAGTCGTGGGGCACCGTGCGCCTCATGTTGGCGCATTGCGGATGCGGGGCCTCGTGCCTTCGGTTCTCAAACTCTGCGCTACATCAACCACTTGATCGAAACGACCGCGCTGGCACATCGATTGCAATAGCGACATGGAGCTCGCGGCCAACGGCGGTCGCGGGCTCGACAAAGGCGTCCTGGAATGCGCGTTGCAAGCGCAGCCCTCGACGCCTTTTTTATTTGCCGTCTACAAAGGAGCCAGGGAGATGCATGACGAAGCCCACGATCAACCGCGCCGCAAGTTCCTCACGCAGTCGGCGCTCGGCACCGCCGCGGTGGTAGCCGGCCTCACGCCCGCGCTGCGCGCGACCGCCTGGGCCGCGGGCTCCGACGCCCCCGAGAAGACCGAGGTGAAGATCGGCTTCATCCCGCTCACCGACTGCGCCTCGGTGGTGATGGCGTCGGTGAAGGGCTTCGACAAGAAATACGGCATCACCATCACGCCGTCCAAGGAAGCCTCCTGGGCGAGCGTGCGCGACAAGCTCGTGAATGGCGAGCTCGACGCCTCGCACGTCCTCTACGGCTTGATCTATGGCGTGCAGATGGGCATCGGCGGGCCGAAGAAGGACATGGCTGTGCTGATGAACCTGAACCACAATGGCCAGGCGATCACGCTCTCCTCGCAATTGAAGGAGAAGGGCGCGGTGGACGGAACGACGCTCGCCGCCCTCATCGCGAAGGAGAAGCGCGAGTACACCTTCGCGCAGACCTTTCCGACCGGCACGCACGCCATGTGGATCTACTACTGGCTCGCGGCGCACGGCATCAACCCGATGCAGGACGTGAAGACCATCACCGTGCCGCCGCCGCAGATGGTGGCCAACATGCGCGTGGGCAACATGGACGGCTTCTGCGTGGGCGAGCCGTGGGGCGCGCGCGCCATCGCCGACAAGATCGGCTTCACCAGTCTCACGACGCAGGCGCTCTGGAAAGACCATCCGGAAAAGACGCTCGGCACGACGCTCGAATTCGTGCAGAAGAACCCCAACACCGCACGCGCCATGACCGCCGCCATCCTCGAAGCCGGCAAGTGGATCGACGCCTCTGCCGCCAATCGCAGGGAGACGGCGGAAGTCATCGGTCAGAAGTCCTACGTGAACTGCGAGACCGACGTGATCCTGGGGCGCTTCCTCGGCCACTACGACAACGGCATCGGCAAGACGTGGGAGGACCCCGACTACATGAAGTTCTCGCAGGACGGCGCGGTGAACTTCCCGTATCTGTCCGACGGCATGTGGTTCATGACGCAGCACCGCCGCTGGGGGCTCCTCAAGGAGGACCCGAACTATCTCGAGGTCGCGAGGAAGGTGAACCAGATCGAGATCTACAAGCAGGCTGCCGTGGCGGCCAAGGTGAGCGTGCCCAGGGACCTGATGCGCACCTCGAAGCTCATGGACGGCGTGACGTGGGACGGCAAGGACCCGGTGAAGTACGCGGGCTCGTTCAAGGTGAGGGTGGCCTGATGTCGGCGCTGCCCAGGAGAGTCGTAGTCGCGCACCCTTCCGCGCTTCGGAAAATCGTCACCCCGGCGCAGGCCGGGGCCCAATCACCCTCTCCCCGGCCCCCGGCTACCAGATTGCCGGGGCAGGCCTCATCTCCCAGGGGACAGGGCGATCTTCCGGCGCGCATCTTCGCGATGGCCCTCGGCATCGCGGTCTTCATCGTGCTGTGGGCCTTCATCGCGAAGTTCGGGCGCATCCCCGATCCGCTCTCCGTCGGGAAGGAGGCGGTGAAGATCTTCTCCGACCCGTTCTACCGCAACGGTCCCAACGACCAGGGCATCGGCTGGAACGTGCTCATGTCGCTGGGCCGCGTGGGCATCGGCTTCGGGCTCGCGGCGGCGGTGGGCATCCCGCTGGGCTTCATGATCGGGCGCTTCCGCTTCCTCTCCGACATGGCGGCGCCGATCATCGCGCTGCTGAAGCCGGTGAGCCCGCTCGCGTGGCTCCCCATCGGGCTATTGGTCTTCAAGGCGGCCAATCCCGCGTCGATCTACGTGATCTTCATCTGCTCGCTGTGGCCGATGATCGTCAACACCGCGGTCGGCGTGCGCCAGATTCCGCAGGATTACCTCAACGTGGCGCGCGTGCTGAACCTCTCCGAGTGGAAGGTCTTCACCAGGATCCTCTTTCCTGCGGTGCTGCCCTACATGTTGACCGGCGTGCGCCTTTCCATCGGCGTGGCGTGGCTCGTGATCGTGGCCGCCGAAATGCTCACCGGCGGCGTCGGCATCGGCTTCTGGGTGTGGGACGAATGGAACAACCTGAAGGTCGACCACATCATCATCGCGATCATCGTGATCGGCCTCGTGGGTCTCGTGCTCGAGCAGGCGCTGATCTTCGTCGCCCGGAAGGTGAGCCATGGATAAGTACCTCGAGGTCGACGCGCTCGGCATGGTGTTCGAGAAGCGCGGACTGCGCTCCGCGGTCCTGCGCGACATCTCGCTCGCGGTGAAGCGCGGCGAGTTCGTGAGCCTCATCGGCCACTCCGGGTGCGGCAAGTCCACGCTGCTGAACCTGCTCGCGGGCCTCCTCAGGCCGACGGCGGGGCACATGCTCCTCGGCAACAAGGAGATCGCGGGGCCGGGACCCGAGCGCGGCGTCGTCTTCCAGAACCATTCGCTGCTGCCGTGGTTGAGTTGCACGGGGAACGTGATGCTCGCGGTGGAGCGTGTGTTCGGCGAGCGCGAGCCGCGCGCCAGGCTCCTGGAGCGCACGCGCGCGGCTCTGGCGCTGGTGGGCCTCACCGACGCCGCGAGCAAGTATCCCGACGAGATCTCCGGCGGCATGAAGCAGCGCGTCGGCATCGCGCGGGCGCTTGCCATGGAGCCCAAGGTGCTGCTGCTGGACGAGCCCTTCGGCGCGCTCGACGCGCTCACGCGCGCGCATCTCCAGGACGAGCTCCTTGCCATCGTCGCCAACACCGGATCGACCGTGGTGATGGTCACCCACGACGTGGACGAGGCGGTGCTGCTGTCGGACCGCATCGTGATGATGACCAACGGGCCCGAGGCCACGATCGGCGGCATTCTCGAGGTCGGGCTCGCCCGGCCACGCGATCGCCTGTCGCTCGCGACGAATGCGCGCTACATCGAGTGCCGGCGCGAGGTGCTGGAATTCCTCTATCAACGCCAGGCGAGGAAAGCCGCTTGAAGATGGAGAAGCGCAAGCTCGTCGTCGTCGGCAACGGCATGGCCGGCGCGCGCGTGCTCGAGGAGCTCCTCGAGATCGCCCCCGGACTCTACGACATCGCGGTGTTCGGCGCCGAGCCCCATCCCAACTACAACCGCATCCTGCTCTCCCCGGTGCTGGCGGGCGAACAGACGGTGAAGGACATCATCCTCAACCCGGTGGAGTGGTACGCCGAGAACGGGATTCGTCTTCACCTCGGCAAGACGGTGGCGAAGATCGACCGGCGCGCGCGCGCGGTGATCGCCGAGGACGGCACGCGTGAGCCCTACGATCGCCTGCTGCTCGCGACCGGCTCGAATCCCTTCATGCTGCCGCTCCCCGGCGTCGATCTCGACGGTGTGCTCACCTACCGCGACATCCACGACACCGAGCGGATGATCGAGGCGGCCGCGACCCAACGCGACGCGGTGGTGATCGGCGGCGGGCTTCTCGGGCTCGAAGCCGCCAATGGGCTGAAGGTGCGCGGCATGAACGTCACGGTGGTGCACGTGATGCCGTGGCTCATGGAGCGCCAGCTCGACCGCACCGCCGCGGGCCTGCTGCAGAAGACGCTCGAAGCCAAAGGCCTTCAGTTCCGGCTGGAAGCGCATACCCAGGCGCTGCTGGGCTCGCCCTCTGCCTTGGCGGAGGGCCGGGGAGAGGGTAGGGTTTCCGGTGTTCAACTCAAGACGGGCGAAGTTATCCCCGCGCAGCTCGTCGTCATGGCGGTCGGCATCCGCCCCAACACCGCGCTCGCGCAGGCCGCGGGGTTGCACTGCAATCGCGGCGTCGTGGTGAACGACACGCTGCAGACCTACGATCCGCGCATCTACGCGGTGGGCGAGTGCGTGAGCCATCGCGGCACCGCCTATGGCCTGGTCGCGCCGCTCTTCGAGATGGCCAAGGTCTGCGCCAATCACCTCGCCCACCACGGCATCGGCCGCTACGGCGGATCGCTCCTCTCGACCAAGCTCAAGGTGACCGGCGTCGACCTCTTCTCGGCCGGCGATTTCAGCGGCGGCGACGGCACCGAGGACATCGTGCTCGCCGATCCCAGCGCGGGCGTCTACAAGCGGCTCGTCATCAGGGACGACAAGCTCGTGGGCGCGGTGATGTACGGCGACACCGTGGACGGCTCGTGGTACTTCAAGCTGCTGCGCGAAGGCAGGAGCGTCGCGCAGATCCGCGACAAGCTCATGTTCGGCGAGTCCAACCTCGGCGATGCGGGCCACCTCGGCGAGAACCGCGCCGCGTCGATGGCGCCCGAGGCGCAGGTGTGCGGCTGCAACGGCGTGTGCAAGGGCGCCATCGTGAAGGCGATCAAGGAAAAGGGCCTGTTCACGCTCGAGGAAGTGCGCCGCAACACGAAGGCGTCCTCGTCGTGCGGCTCGTGCACGGGACTGGTCGAGCAGATCCTCATGTTCACCGCGGGCGGCGACTACTCCACCGCGCCGAAGAAGAAGGCGATATGCGGCTGCACCGAGCGCACGCACCAGGAAGTGCGCGACGCCATTCGCGAGCACGAGCTCCTTTCCATCCCGGCGGCCTACCGCTTCCTCGAATGGCGCACGCCCAACGGCTGCGCCTCGTGCCGGCCGGCGCTCAACTATTACCTCCTGTCCACCTGGCCGCACCGCGCCCAGGACGATCCGCAGTCGCGCTTCATCAACGAGCGCTCCCACGCCAACATCCAGAAGGACGGCACCTACTCGGTGATCCCGCGCATGTGGGGCGGGGAGACCAATTCGTCCGAGCTCAGGCGCATCGCCGACGTGGTGGACAAGTACGCGATTCCCACGGTGAAAGTGACGGGCGGGCAGCGCATCGACCTCCTCGGCGTGAAGAAGGAGGACCTGCCCGCGGTGTGGAAGGACCTCGGCATGCCCTCGGGGCACGCCTACGCCAAGGCGCTGCGCACGGTGAAGACCTGCGTGGGAAGCGAGTGGTGCCGCTTCGGAACGCAGGACTCCACGCGCATGGGCCAGGAGCTCGAGCGGGCGCTGTGGCGCATGTACGCGCCGCACAAGGTGAAGCTCGCGGTGTCGGGCTGCCCGCGCAACTGCGCCGAATCCGGCATCAAGGACGTGGGCGTGATCGGAATCGAATCCGGCTGGGAGATCTACGTCGCGGGCAACGGCGGCATCAAGACCGAGGTCGCGCAGTTCCTCTGCAAGGTGAAGACGCACGCGCAAGTGCTCGAGCACGCGGGCGCCTTCCTGCAACTCTATCGGGAGGAGGGCTGGTACCTCGAGCGCACCGTGCACTTCGTCGCGCGCGTGGGCCTGGACTATGTGAAGAAGCGCGTGCTGGACGATTCCGAGGGACGCGTCGCGTTGTGGGAGCGCCTGCAGTTTTCCCTGGATGGCGAACCCGATCCGTGGCACGAGCCGATGCGTGCAGGGGTGGATTTGCGGCAATTCGCGCCTCTATCCGCGTGAAAGTCACCGTCTGCAAGTTGCAGGACATTCCCAAGCTGGGCGCACGGCGATACCTGAAAAGCGATGGCCACACCATCGCCGTGTTCCGCACGGCCGAGGACAACGTGTTCGCGCTGCGCGACGCCTGTCCGCACAAGGGAGGGCCGCTCTCGCAGGGGATCGTGTTCGGGGAGAGCGTCGCCTGCCCGCTGCACAACTGGTGCATCGATCTGAAGAGCGGCAGCGCGGCGGCGCCCGATGAGGGCGCGGTCGAGCGGTTCGACGTTCGCGTGGTGAACGGAGATGTCGAGCTGTCGCTGACATGATCAAGTCGACCTGTTGCTACTGCGGCACGGGTTGCGGGGTGGTGATCGGCACCGAGGGCGGTCGCATCGTGAGCGTGGCGGGCGACCCCGATCACCCATCGAGCAAAGGCAAGCTCTGCACCAAGGGTTCGACGCTGCATCTCACGATGACCGAGAGCGCGCAGTCGGGACGCGCGCGCCATCCGCAAAGGCGCGAGGCGCGAGGCGCGAGACGCGAGACGGTGAATTGGGATACCGCGTTGGACTTCGTGGTCGAGCGCTTTGGCCGGTGTATCCAGGAGCATGGTCCCGATTCCGTGGCGTTCTACGTTTCGGGGCAGTTGCTGACCGAGGACTATTACGTCTTCAACAAGCTCGCCAAGGGCCTCATCGGCACGGCGAACATCGACACCAACTCGCGCCTGTGCATGTCGTCGGCGGTCACCGGCTATGTGAAGACGCTGGGCGTGGACGCGCCGCCCAGCTGCTACGAGGACATCGACCACGCGCAGTGCCTCTTCATCGCGGGCTCGAATGCCGCCTTCGCGCATCCGGTGCTTTTTCGCCGCATCGAGGCGGCGCGCGCGGCCAACCCGTCACTCAAAGTGATCGTGGTGGATCCGCGCCGCACCGAGACCGCGCGCTTCGCCGACCTGCACCTCGCGATCCTGCCCGGCGCCGACGTCGCCCTTTTCCACGGCATGCTGCACGTGATGTTGTGGGAGAAGCTGGTCGACGAGGAATACATCGCAGCGCACACCGAAGGCTTCGAAGCGCTGCGCGAGCTGGTACGAGACTACGCGCCGCAGGCCGCCGCGCAGATCTGCGGCGTGCGCGGCGAAGACATCGTCACGGCGGCGCGCTGGTTCGCAGGCTCGAAGGCCACGCTGTCGCTCTACTGCCAGGGGCTCAACCAGTCGACCAGCGGCACGGCGAAGAACGCGTCGCTCATCAACCTGCATCTGGCCAGCGGGCACATCGGCCGGCCGGGCACGGGACCTTTCAGCCTCACCGGGCAGCCCAACGCCATGGGCGGCCGCGAGGTCGGCGGTCTCGCGACTTCGCTCGCCGCGCACCGCGACCTCGACAATGCCGCCGATCGCGCCGAGGTCGAGCGGCTGTGGGGCGTGGAGCGCGTGCCCGCGAGGCCCGGCCTCACCGCGGTCGAGATCTTCGACGCCCTGAAGCGCGGCCAGGTGAAGATGGTGTGGATCGCGTGCACCAACCCCGCGCAATCGCTGCCCGACCTCGCGAACGTCGCCGCGGGCCTCGAGGCGGCCGAGCTCGTGGTGCTGCAGGAGGCGTACGCGAACACGGAGACCGCGCCCTTCGCCGATGTGCTGCTGCCGGCTACCAGCTGGGGCGAGAAGGATGGCACCGTCACCAACTCCGAGCGGCGCATCTCGCGCGTGCGCGCCGCGCTGCCAAAGCCCTTCGAGGCGCGCCATGACTGGGAGATCGTGTGTGATTTCGCGAGGCGGTTGGAAAAGTGGTGTCAGGTACGACTTTCCGCGGGGCGGAAAGTCGTACCTGACACCACTTTTCCCGACACCATTTTTCCGTTCGTTTCCCCCGAACAAATCTGGAACGAGCATCGCGAGATGACGCGCGGGCGCGACCTGGACATCACCGGGTTGAGCTATGCGATTCTCGATGAGCGCGGGCCGCAGCATTGGCCGTTTCCCGCGGGGGCGGGAAGCGGCAAGGCGCGGCTCTACGAAGACGGCGTGTACCCGACGCCGAGCGGGCGCGCGCGATTCTTCGCGGAGCGCCACCGCGCGCTGGCCGAGCCGGCGGATGCGCGTTATCCGCTCGGCCTCACCACGGGGCGGCTGCGCGATCACTGGCACGGCCTGTCACGCACCGGCAGCGTCGCGCGGCTCTTCGGCCACGTGGGCGAGCCCCGCCTCGCCATGAACGCGGGCGACATGGCGCGCCGCGGCATCGGCCCGGGAGACCTGGTGCGGGTGGATTCGCGGCGCGGCACGCTGCATGTGATCGCGGAAAGCGACGAGGCAATGCGCTCGGGACAGGTGTACCTGCCGATGCACTGGGGCAAGCGCTACCTCGGCGGGCGCACCAGCGCGGGCGTCAATACCGTCACGACGGCGGCCTTCGATCCGATCTCGCGCCAGCCCGAGCTCAAGCACGCCGCGGTGAAGGTCGTCGCCACCGGCCTGGCGTGGCGCCTGGTGGCGTTCGCCGAGCTGGGCGCGGTCGAAGCGCTCGACCGCCTCCAGGCCCTGCAGGGCGAGGTGGCGTTCGCGAGCGCGGTGCTCATCGGGCGCGAAGAGGAAGGCGTCCTCTTGCGTGCCGCGAACGAAAGCGCGCCGTCTTCGCAATGGCTCGCGGCGCTCGATGCCGTGCTGGGGCTGGACGCCGAGGACGTGCTGCGCTACGAGGACGCGCGCCGCGGCCATGCGCGCCGCATCCGCATCGATGGCGAGCGCCTGCGCGCCGCGCGCCTGAGCGGCGACGCGGGGGCGATCCTGAGCGGCGAGTGGCTGCGCGAATGGCTCATCGGCGGGCAGGGCATCGAGCAGATCCGGCGCCTGCTCCTCTTGCCGTCGAGCCAGGCGCCCAGCGGCTTCATCCCGGCGGGCCGGGTCGTATGCCAGTGCTTCGGCGTGAACGAGCGCGACATCGCCGCCACGCTGGCACAGGCTACAGGTGCCCCCGGGGAGCGCCTGCGGGCGCTGCAATCGCGGCTGCGATGCGGCACAAACTGCGGCTCGTGCGTGCCGGAGCTGAAGGCGATGGCCGAAAGCTGCGCAGCCGGATGCGGAAGGAGGGTGGCATGAGCCGCGGCAAGGTCTGGCTGGTGGGCGCGGGTCCGGGAGACGCGGAGCTCCTCACGCTCAAGGCGGCACGGGTGATCGGCACGGCTGACGTGATCCTCGTCGACGACCTGGTGAGTCGCGAGGTCCTCCATCACGCGCGGAGCGCTGCGCGCATCGTCCCCGTGGGCAAGCGCGGCGGATGCCCCTCGACGCCGCAGGAATTCATCGAGCGCCTGATGGTCGCCGAGGCGCGCGCGGGCCACGAAGTGGTGCGCCTGAAGGGCGGCGACCCCATGATCTTCGCGAGGAGCGGCGAGGAGCTGGCGGCGTTGCGCGCCGCGGGCATCGAATGCGAGATCGTGAACGGTATCACCGCGGGAATCGCGGCGGCGACCGCGCTCGGCGTGCCGCTTACTCACCGCGCCCTTTGCCACGGCGCGATCTTCGTGACGGCGCATGCGCACGCGGGCGCCGGGCCCGACTGGAAGGCGCTCGCGGCCACACGCATGCCCCTCGTCATCTACATGGGCGTGGCGCGATGCGAGGAATTGCAGCGCGACCTGCTGGCCGCGGGGTTCGCGGCCTCGACGCCCACCGCCATCGTGTCCAATGCCACGCAGCCCGACGAGCGGCGCGTGTCGGCGCCGCTGGCGCGGCTTGCCGGCGCAATTGGCGCCGCCGGCATCCGCAGCCCGGCGGTGATCATCGTGGGAGAGGTGGCGCGCCTACTTCGGCCGCCCCTCGTGATCGAGGATCACCGAGGCGTCGAGGTCGGGTGAATCGCGGCGCAGGTGCACGGGCCGGAAAACCCAGCGCGTGCCGGTTTCCGTGTCGTGCAGCTGTTCCTGGATTTTCCAGCCGTCGCAGCGGCGAAGGCCGATCTCGGCCATGCGGTGCTCGAGGTCCGCCCTGGCGATCGCGATTCGCATCGCGACATCCGATGCGAGCATGCCGTCGATCCTGTTGTCCAGTCCGTCGGTCGGTACCCGTTCCATGAACGTAATCTAGTTCGAACCCGCCTGCGTCGCTGTAGGGGTTCTCTGACCGTGTTGTCGGACGACGCCGTTTCGATCGATCGTCGCGGATCGGCGACGAACACCCTTACCGCATCGCCTCCACCTGGATGCGCAGATGGATATTTTTTCCTTCCGAATACTGCGTCATGCCGAAGTCGGCGCGATCGAAGTCGCCTTCGGCGTCGGCTCCGCACACCTGCCTGCGCAGCAGCGGATGCGTCACGCACTTGAACGCGTTGATCGTGAGCCGCAAGGGCCGGGTGGCCGCGAGAAGCGTGAGCTCGCCATCGACGGCGACCGGCGTGTCGCCCTGGAATACGATGGGCCCGCGATAGCGCATCAGCGGAAAGCGCTCGACATTCAGCCATTCCTCGGACAGGGCGGCGGAATTCATCGCGCGGTGGCCGAAGTCGACGCTGGTGGCGTCGACGCGCACCTCCACGCGGCCGGCCTTCGCCGCGCGATCCAGCACGATCGTCCCCGAGGTCTTGGTGAATTTGCCGCGCCACACCGAGATGCCCATGTGCGAGAACTCGAAGCTCGGATAGGTGTGGTCGGGATCGATCTTGAACTCATCCTCGGCGCCCGAGGCGGCGCCGCAAAAAGCAAGCGCCATGATCAACCTTCTCCCAAGGCCGAGGGGTAAAGTCGCTCTCATCCGGCCTTTTTCCGTTTCGGCTTGGCGGCGAGATCGAGCGCGACCCACGTCGGCGCGTGATCGCTCGCCTTCTGGAGGCCGCGCACCCAGGTGTCCACTCCGGCGTCGACGAAGGCGGGCGCGAGCTCGCGGTTGAGCAGCAGGTGATCGATGCGTAGCCCCGCGTTGCGCGGCCAGTGCTGCCGGAAGTAGTCCCAGAACGTGTAGATGCGCTCCTCGGGGTGGCGTGCGCGGATCGCGTCGACCCAGCCTTGCGCGAGGAGCCGGCGGTAGCATTCGCGGCTTTCCGGCTGCAGCAGCGCGTCCTTCAGCCAGGACTTCGGATCGTAGATGTCGAAGTCCGTGGGAACGACGTTGTAGTCGCCCGCGAGCACCACCGGATGGCCGCTCGCGAAGAGCCCCTGCGCGTGGGTGATGAGCCGCTCGAACCACGCGAGCTTGTAGGCGAACTTGGGTCCGGGTTGCGGATTGCCGTTGGGCAGGTACAGGCAGCCGACGATGATGCCGTTCACCGCCGCCTCGATGTAGCGGCTGTGGTCGTCGCCGGGCTCGCCGGGAAGGTCGCGGCGCGTCTCCACGGGATCCATTCCCTTCGCGAGGATCGCGACTCCGTTCCAGGAGCGCTGCCCGCGCCAGATCGCGCCGTAGCCCGCCGCGCGGATCTCCGCGATCGGAAATCCGGTGTCGAGCGCCTTCAGCTCCTGCAGGCAGACGACGTCCGGCGACTCCTTCTGCAGCCACCGAAGCAGGTGCGCGAGGCGTGAGACAATCCCGTTCACGTTGAACGTCGCCACTTTCATTGCGCTCATGAAGACAACACTACAACAAGTCGCCGTCTTCGTTGCATGCGCCTTCGCGAGCCTCGCCTCGGCGCAAGGCGGCGCATGGCCCGCCAAGCCGGTGCGCATCATGGTCGGCGCCTCGGCGGGCGGCGGCACCGACATCGTGGCGCGCATGCTGGCCGAGAAGTATCAGGGCATTTTCGGCCAGCCCTTCGTGATCGAGAATCGCCCGGGCGCGGGCAACACCATCGCGGCGGACGTCGCGGCGCGCGCGCCGGCGGATGGCTACACGCTGCTCATCGCGACCAACAGCGCCCAGGCGATCGCGCCGCACATGATGAAGCTCGCCTTCGACCCGATGAAGGACCTCGCGCCCGTGGCTCTCATCGTCGTGGTGCCGAACATCGTGGCGGTCGCGCCCACCGTGAAGGCGAACACCATCCGCGAGCTGGTCGCCGAGATCCGCGCCGCGCCCGAAGGCTCGTTCTCGTGCGGCTCCTCGGGGATCGGCAGCACGCAGCATCTGGCGTGCGAGGCGTTCGGGCTCGCCACGGCGACGAAGATCACGCACATTCCGTACAAGGGATCGGCGCCGGCGCTCACCGATCTCGCCGGCGGACAGATCCAGCTCGATTTCGACACGACCTCGTCGGCGATGGCATTCATCCGCGGCGGCAAGGCGAAGGCGCTCGCGGTGATGACGCCCAGGCGCTCGCCGCAGATGCCCGACGTGCCCACGCTCGTGGAAGCCGGCGTGGAAGGCGTCGAGATGTCCACCTGGTATGGGCTCTTCGCGACCGCCGGCACGCCGCGCGAGATCCTGGCGCGCCTCTACGGCGAGACCACGAAGATCCTCGCCATGCCCGACATCCGGAAGAAGCTGCAGGGACTCGGCGGCGAGCCGGGGACGCTCACCGCGGAGCAGTTCGGGGCGATGAATCGCGCCGACTTCGAACGCTTCGGCAAGCTCGTGAAGGATGCCGGCATCAAGTCCGAGCAGTAGGCTGGCGGACTTTTGCCCAAGGCAGTTGTCCATCGTTTCATGAAGGCGGCTTTCACTCTCCTGTTCCTCGCGGTGGCGGCGACGGCGCGCGCCGAGCCGCCGACGGCGTTCGCCGGGTGCATCGCGGAGCTGCGCGGCGAGGCCAGCGCCAAGGGCATCCGCGCGACGACTTTCGACGCGGCGCTGGCCGGCATCGAGCCCGATCCCACCGTGCTCGACGCGATGGAGGCACAGCCCGAGTTCGAGACCCCCATCTGGGAATACCTCGCGCGCCTGGTGAGCGAGCAGCGCATCGCCGAGGGGCAGGCGCGCCTCGCCACCTGGGCGCGCGTCCTCGCGCGCATCGAGGAGCGCTTCGGCGTCGATCGCTACACCATCGTCGCGGTGTGGGGCGTGGAGTCCGACTACGGCAGGATCATGGGCAAGCGCTCGCTGGTGCGCTCGCTGGCGACCATCTCCTGCGCCGGCACGCGGCAGCGCTACTTCCGCAGCGAGCTCATGGCGGCGCTGCAGATCCTGCAAAGCGGCGACGTGAAGCCCGAGGCGTTGCGCGGCTCCTGGGCGGGGGCCTTCGGGCACACGCAATTCATGCCTTCGACGTTCCAGCGATCCGCGGTGGACTTCGACGGCGACGGGCGGCGCGACCTGGTGGACTCCATTCCCGACGCGCTCGCCTCCGTCGCCAATTACCTCAAACGCGCGGGCTGGGTGGTCGGGCAGGCTTGGGGCTACGAGGTGCGCCTGCCGAAGGACTACAACGGCCCGTCGGGGCGCCACGCGCGCCAGCCGCTACAGGAATGGTCGCGCCTGGGCATCACGCGGGCCGATGGCGCCGCCCTGGCAGGCGAAGGCAATGCCGCGCTGCTGCTGCCGGCGGGCACGCGTGGCCCGGCCTTTCTCGTCTTGCGAAATTTCGACGCCATCCATTCGTACAACGCCTCCGAGTCCTACGCGCTCGCCATCGCGCACCTCGCCGACCGGCTGCGCGGGGGCGGCCCGCTCAAGGCTTCCTGGCCCACCGAAGATCCCGTCCTGTCGCGCTCCGAGCGGCGCGAGCTCCAGGAAAAGCTGATCGAGCGCGGCTTCCTCGACGGCGAGGCCGACGCCATCGTGGGCTCGCGCACCGTGGCGGCGGTAAAGGCCTTCCAGGCCTCGGTGGGGCTGCCTTCGGATGGCTACGCGAGCGCCAGCGTGCTGAAGGCCCTCAAGGACGGGGTCGCGGCGCGCTGATTCCCGCGGAAAGTTCTGAACTTTCCCCGGCGCGCGGAATCCGACGTGCGCGCCTTCGCGCACGACGACAACCACCCTTCGGAGGGTCCATGAAAAAACCTATGAGCAAGCAGCGCCTAAGTACCGCGCTGGTGGCGGCGTCGCTCGCCGTCATGGCCGGCTGCACGATGATGAACAACATGATGGGCCGGGACAAGGAAGAGGAGCATGGCGGCGCGCGTGCCGGCGCCGCGGCCATGGGCCGCATGGAGGCCATCACCCTTTCCGGCGCGAACGAGGTTCCCGCGGTCGCGACATCGGCCGCGGGCACGGGCTCGGTCACCGTGGGACGCGACCGCAGCGTGAAAGCGCGCATCACCGTGACCGGCATGAGCGCCACGGCGTCGCACATCCACCAGGGCGCGGCGGGATCCAACGGCCCGGTGATCGTCCCCTTCACCAAGTCCGGCGACAACACCTTCGTCGCCCCGGACGACGCGAAGATGACCGAAGCGCAGTACGAAGCGTGGAAGGCCGGCAACACCTACGTGAACGTGCACAGCGACAAGAACAAGGGCGGCGAGATCCGCGCGCAGCTCAAGGGCGACAAGTAGCGCCCCGGCGAAGCCAACCGGAAACGGCGGCCTCGCGGCCGCCGTTTTTTTTCGGCCGCCCGGGAAAGAGCAATCGAAGGTCGTGGCTACAATACCCGATGCGCATCGTATACATGCCGGGCGATGGAATCGGGCCCGAAATCACCGCGGCCACCGTCAAGGTCCTCGAGCGCGCGAGCGTTCGATTCAGCCTCGGCCTCGCTTTCGAAGAACGTATCGTCGGGCAGGCGAGCCTCGCCAGCCGCGGCACGACCTTCGCTCCCGAAGTGCTCGAAGCGTGCCGCGCCGCCGACGGCATCGTGCTCGGTCCCGTGTCGCACGCCGACTACCCGCCGCGCGCGCAGGGCGGAATCAATCCCTCCGGCGAGCTGCGCATCGCGCTCGACCTCTTCGCCAACGTGCGGCCCAGCCGTTCACGCGAAGGGCTGCCGCACTGGGGCCGCACGCCGATGGACCTGGTGATCGTGCGCGAGAATACCGAGGGCTTCTACGCGGATCGCAACATGCACCGGGGAATCGGGGAGTTCATGCCGGACGCCGACACCGCGCTCGCGGTGCGCAAGGTTACCGCCAGGGCGTCGCGGCGCATCGCGCGCAGCGCCTTCGAGCTCGCGGGAAAGCGCCGCCGCAAAGTGACCGCGGTGCACAAGGCGAATGTGTTGCAGCTCTCCGACGCGCTCTTCCTGCGCGAGGTGCGCGCGGTGGCGGCCGAGTTTCCGGGCGTCGCCTGCGACGAGCAGCTGGTCGATTCCATGGCCGCACTCCTGGTGCGCGACGCGGCGCGCTTCGACGTGATCGTCACCACCAACATGTTCGGCGACATCCTCTCCGACGAGGCCGCGGAGCTCTGCGGAAGCCTGGGCCTCGCGGGCTCCATCAACGCGGGCGAGACCCATTGCATGGCGCAGGCGCAGCACGGCTCCGCGCCCGACATCGCGGGCAAGGACAAGGCCAACCCCGTCTCGCTCATCCTTTCGGCGGCGATGCTCCTCGAGTGGCTGTCGATCCGGCACCGGAATGCGGCGTTCGCGCAGGCGCATCATGCGATCGATGCCGCGGTCGATGCACTGCTGGCGGATCGCGCGCGGCGCACGTCGGACCTGGGCGGCCCCCTCGGCACACGCGCTTTCGCCGACGCCCTTTGCACGCAACTGGAAAGCGGAAAACCATGAAGGCATTGCTCTGCAAGTCGTTCGGCCCACCGGGTTCGCTCGTGGTCGAGGATGTGGCGCCGCTGCGCCCAGCCGCGCTCGGGGAGGTGAGGATCGCGGTGCACGCCGCGGGCCTCAACTTCGCCGACACGCTGATGATCGCGGGCAAGTACCAGGAGAAGCCGGCGCTGCCGTTCTCGCCGGGAATGGAATGCGCCGGCGTCGTCACCGAGGTGGGGGAGGGCTTCGATTCGATCTCGCCGGGCGATCGCGTGATGGCCATGACCGGCCACGGCGCCATGGCCGAGGAAGCGATCGCGCCCGCGGCGAGCGTCTTCCGCATTCCCGCGTCGATGAGCTTCGAGCAAGCCGCGGGCTTCCCCGTGATCTATGGCACGGTGTACTACGCGCTCGTCGATCGCGGGCGGCTTGCGCCGGGCGAGACGCTCCTCGTCCACGGCGCCGCGGGCGGCGTGGGCACCGTCGCCGTCGAGCTGGGCAAGCTCCTCGGCGCCACCGTCATCGCGACCGCGGGAAGCGACGCGAAGCTCGAAGTGGCGCGCGCGCTCGGCGCCGACCACGTGGTCAACTATTCGACGCAGAGCGTAAAGGACGCGGTGAAGGAGATGGCGCCGGGCGGCGTGGACGTGGTCTTCGATCCGGTGGGCGGAGACGTCTTCGACCAGAGCCTGCGCTGCATCGCGCCCGACGGGCGCATCCTCGTGATCGGCTTCGCGTCGGGGCGCATCCCCGCGGTCCCCGCGAACCTGCTGCTGGTGAAGAACTGCGCGGTGATCGGCGTCTATTGGGGCGGATTCGCCAAGCGCGATCCCGCCCGCAACCGGCGCAACTTCGAGACGATGATGGGCTGGATGCGGGAGGGGAAGCTGCGCCCGCCGGCGGCCACGTGCTACGCGCTCGAGGACGGCGCCAAGGCGATGGACGATCTCCTCGAGCGCCGTTCGACCGGGAAGCTGGTGGTCAGGACGCGATAGTCGTTTCCCCCGGTTGCCGGCTCAGGGGAGGTACTCGTCCTCCCCTGTCGCAACACCGTCGTCCACGACACCGCGTCGCGCATCGCCGTTCTTCTGGGCGAGTCAATTCAAGTCGCACGGTGGTGGAAATCGGCTTCCTTCCGAGCGAGGTCGACACTGCCGCGCAAATCCGGTGGGCATTGGGTAAAGGTCGAGAGAGCGCCAGGTGGGTCGCACCTTTACCCAATGACCACCGGATTGCGCGGTAGAAAAAACGAGTTCTAAGCGGTAACCGCCGCCGCCGGCTCCTTCGACACGAGGTCGCGCAGCACGAAGGGCAGGATGCCGCCGTGCAGGTAGTAGTCCACCTCGATCGGCGTATCGATGCGCAGCAGCACCGGCACTTCCCTGATCGAGCCGTCCTTGCGGTGGATCACGAGCTTCACATCCATCTGCGGCTTGATGCCGGCCTCGATGCCGACCACATCCACCAGCTCGTCGCCGGCAAGCCCGAGCGATTGCGCCGAGTCCGTGCCCTTGAACTGCAGCGGCAGCACGCCCATGCCGACCAGGTTGGAGCGGTGGATGCGCTCGTAGGAGCGCACGCACACCGCCTTCACGCCGAGGAGCGCGGTGCCCTTCGCCGCCCAGTCGCGCGAGGATCCGGAGCCGTACTCCTCGCCGCCGAACACCACGCCCGGCGTGTCCTGCGCGATGTACTTCATCGCCGCGTCGTAGATGAACATCTGCTCGCCCGAGGGCTGGAAGACCGTGAGCCCGCCCTCCACGCGTGAGCCGTCGGCCTTGGGCGGCAGCATCAGGTTCTTGATGCGCACGTTGGCGAAGGTGCCGCGCATCATCACCTCGTGGTTGCCGCGGCGCGCGCCGTAGCTGTTGAAGTCCGCCTTCTGCACGCCGTTGGCGATGAGGTACTGGCCGGCGGGCGAGGTGTCCTTGATCGAGCCGGCGGGCGAGATGTGGTCGGTGGTGACCGAGTCGCCGAGGATGGCGAGCACGCGCGCGCCGTGCACGTCGTGCGCGCGGCCCGCGCTCATGCCGAAGTCCTTGAAGAACGGCGGCTCGGCGATGTAGGTCGACTTGGGCCAGTTGTACACCTGGCCGGTGGCCGTCGGCACCGCGGCCCACATCGGATTGTCCTTGGTGAAGTCGCCGTACATCCGGCCGAACACCACCGGATCGATCGCGTACTTGATGAGCGCCTGGATCTCCGCGTTCGTCGGCCACACGTCCTTCAGGTAAACGGGCTTGCCGTCCTTGCCGGTGCCCAGCGGCTCGGTCTCGAGGTCTTTCAGCACCGTTCCGGCGATCGCGTAGGCGACCACCAGCGGCGGCGAGGCGAGGAAATTCGCGCGCAAGTTCGGGTGGATGCGCGCCTCGAAATTGCGGTTGCCCGAGAGCACCGCGGCGCACACGAGGTCGTTGTCGACGATGGCCTGATCGATGGGCTCGGCGAGCGGGCCCGCGTTGCCGATGCACGTCGTGCATCCGTATCCGGAAAGATAGAAGCCCAGGCGCTCCAGGAAGGGCATCAGGCCCGCGGCCGTCAGGTACTCCGTCACCACGCGCGAGCCGGGGGCGAGCGAGGTCTTGACGTGCGACTTCACCGTGAGGCCCTTTTCGACCGCCTTCCTGGCGAGGAGGCCCGCGGCGATCAGCACGCTCGGATTCGACGTGTTGGTGCACGAGGTGATCGCCGCGATCATCACGTCGCCGGAGCCGATCTCCACGCCGTCGCGGGTCTTGAAGCGCTTGGGCAGGTCCTCCGGCTTCTTCGAGAAGCCGTTGTTGGCCGGGGGTTGCGCGAAGAGCTCGGTGAACTTGCTCTTCAATTTGCCGAGCTCGATGCGATCCTGCGGGCGCTTCGGTCCCGAGAGCGAGGGACGCACCGTGTCCAGGTCGAGCGAGAGCACCTCGGTATAGTCGATGTCGCCTTTCTTGGAGACGCCGAACATCTGCTGCGCCTTCCAGTAGCCCTCGAGCGCGGCGACCGCATCGGCGCTGCGGCCCGTGCTGCGGTAGTAGTCGATGGTCTTCGCGTCGACCGGGAAGAAGCCCATGGTGGCGCCGTACTCCGGCGCCATGTTGGCGATGGTCGCGCGGTCCGGCACGGTGAGCGACTCGGTGCCCTCGCCGAAGAATTCGACGAACTTGCCCACGACCTTGGCTTTCCTCAGCATCTCGGTCACGGTAAGGACGATGTCGGTGGCGGTCACGCCTTCACGCGCGCGGCCGGTGAGGTTCACGCCGACCACGTCGGGCGTGAGGAAATACACCGGCTGGCCGAGCATGCCGGCCTCGGCCTCGATGCCGCCCACCCCCCACGCCACGACGCCCAGGCCGTTGATCATGGTGGTGTGGCTATCGGTGCCGACCAGGGTGTCGGGGTAGTAGACGCCGTTCTTCTCGAATACGCCGCGCGCCAGGTACTCGAGGTTCACCTGGTGCACGATGCCGATTCCCGGGGGCACGACCTTGAAGGTGTCGAACGCCTGCATGCCCCATTTCATGAACTGGTAGCGCTCGCGGTTCCTCGAGAATTCGAGCTTCATGTTGAGGTCGAGCACGTTGGGCGCGCCGTAATGGTCGATCTGCACCGAATGGTCGACGACGAGATCGACGGGAACCAGCGGCTCGATCACCTTCGGGTCCTTGCCGACGCGCGCGGCGACGCTGCGCATCGCGGCGAGGTCGGCGAGCAGCGGGATGCCGGTGAAATCCTGCAGCAGGATGCGCGCGAGGACGAAGGGAATCTCCTCGGTGCGGGCTCCGGTGGGCGACCAATTGGCGAGCTGCTTCACGTGCGCCTCGGTCACCTTCTTGCCGTCGACGTTGCGCAGCACCGATTCGAGCACCACGCGGATCGAGATCGGCAGGCGTTTCACGCTGGGGAAGGTCTTCGCGAGCTCGGGCAGGGAATAGAGCGTCCCGGTCTTGCCGGTGGAGGTCGTGAAGCTCTTGGAGGTGTTGAAGGCGTTATGGGGCATGGTCGTGGTCTCGTAGGTGAATTATTTGCGTTCGGCGCGGCGAACCTGCACATCGTACGCGCGGCCCTTGTCGTCGGTACAGACGCCGCCGCCGCGGCCCTGGCCGCTCTTGAAGTCGCAGCGCAGCCCCGTACCGTCCGCAGCGCTGAGGAGCGCCTTCGATTCCCCGCCCTGCGGGTTGTCGATGGTGATGAAGGTGCCCAGAGCGCCGCGGCCGCGCCATCCCGAGCCCCAGCCAAGCCCGCCGGTGACATACCCCGTGGCTTCCGAGGGCTGGGTCTCGACCCAGGTGCCGCTATAGGTCTTGTCTTCGAGGGTGATCGAGATGCGGCCTTCGCCCTTGCCGGCGTCTTGCGCGACGCCCGAATACAACTTGCCGCTGTCGCGCGGCATCACCGTGAGCTGGTAGGTGCTGGCGCAGCCCGCGAGGGCGAGGGCCGCGGCGAGGATGAGAGCGCGCATGGGGTTTCCTTTCGTCTCAGATCACCATCATGTCCACGAACTCGTGGACCGCTGTCGCCTCGAGGCGCTTCGCATCCATGGCGAGCTCGAGGATGGCGGCGCGCTGCTTCTCGGGGAAGCGGCGCGCGAGGTTGGTCTTGAACTTCTCGACCAGGAGCGGCATGCCGTCCTTGCGCCGGCGGCGGTGGCCGATCGGATACTCGACCACGATCTCCTTCATCTTCTTGCCGTCGGTGAATTCCACCGTGAGCGCGTTGGCGATGGAGCGCTTCTCCGGGTCGTGATAGTCCCGGGTGAACTGCTTGTCCTCGACGCACACGATCTTGTCGCGCAGCTTGTCGATGCGCTGGTCCTTCGCGACGTCGTCCTCGTAGTCCTCGGCGGTGAGGCGGCCAAAGAGGATCGGCACCGCCACCATGTACTGGATGCAGTGGTCGCGATCCGCCGGATTGTTCAACGGTCCCTTCTTGTCGATGATACGGATGCACGCCTCGTGCGTGCGGATGGTGATCTTCCTGATGTCCTCGGGCGTGCGGTTCAACCGCAGCAGCTCCTCGTTGATGGTCATCGCCGCCTCCACCGCGGTCTGCGAGTGGAATTCCGCGGGGAAGGAGATCTTGAAGAGGATGTGCTCCATCACGTAGCTGCCGTAGGGCCGCTGGAACTTGAACTCGTTACCCTTGAAGAGGACGTCGTAGAAGCCCCAGGTCTTGGCGGTGAGGACGGAGGGATAGCCCATCTCGCCGCTCTTCGCGATCAGGGCGAGGCGCACGGCGCGCGACGTGGCGTCGCCCGCCGCCCAGCTCTTGCGCGAGCCGGTGTTGGGCGAATGGCGGTAGGTGCGCAGCGACTGCCCGTCGACCCAGGCGAGGGAGACCGCGTTCACGATCTCGTCTCGCGCGAGGCCGAGCATCTGCGCCACGATCGCGGTGGAAGCGACCTTGACGAGCACGACGTGGTCGAGGCCCACCTTGTTGAAGCTGTTCTCGAGCGCGATGCAGCCCTGGATTTCGTGGGCCTTGATCATGCCGGTGAGGACATCGCGCAGGGTGAGGGGTTCCTTGCGCGCCGCCACGTTGTTGCGCGAGATCCAGTCGGCCATCATGAGGATGCCGCCCAGGTTGTCCGAGGGATGCCCCCACTCCGCGGCGAGCCAGGTGTCGTTGAAGTCGAGCCAGCGGATCATCGTGCCCAGGTTGAAGGCGGCCTGCACGGGATCGAGCTGGAACGAGGTGCCCGGCACCTTCGCGCCGTTCGGCACCACCGTGCCCGGCACGATCGGGCCGAGGAGCTTGGTGCACGCCGGGAATTCGAGCGCTTCGAATCCGCACCCGAGCGTGTCCATGAGGCAGTAGCGGGCCGTCTCGTACGCCTCCTTGGACGTGACCTTGTACTTCGTCACGTAGTCGACGATGTCGGTGATGACCTTGTCGGGGTCGGGGCGGACGTTGCTGATATGAGCTGACACTTGGTTTTTTGCTTTCCTATCGGATTAAGTCGTGGTCCGCAGATGAACGCAGATGAACGCAGGGCGGGTATCCATTCGAAATATCCACCGGGTCGATACCTTCAGGTTTTATCCGCGTTCATCTGCGTTTATCTGCGGATAGATAGCCGTAGTCATTTCCGCTTGGCAAGCGGAACAAATTCAAGGTTGTCCGGGCCGTTGTAGTTGGCCGAGGGGCGGATGATCTTGCCGTCGATCCTCTGCTCGATCACGTGCGCGCACCACCCGGAGGTGCGCGAGATCACGAAAAGCGGCGTGAACATCGCGGTCGGCACGCCCATCATGTGGTACGAGGTGGCGCTGTACCAGTCGAGGTTGGCGAACATCTTCTTCTCGCGCCACATCACCTCTTCCACGCGCGCCGAGATGTCGAAGAGCTTCATGTTCTTCGCGTCCTGCGACAGCCGCCGCGCCACTTCCTTGATGACCTGGTTGCGCGGGTCGGCGATGGTGTAGACCGGGTGGCCGAAGCCGATGATCACCTGCTTCTCGCCGATGCGCTTCACGATGTCGCGCTCGGCATCATCGACGTTGTCGTAGCGCCCGATGGTGTCGAAGGCGAACTCGTTGGCCCCGCCGTGCTTGGGACCCTTCAGCGCGCCGATGGCGCCGGTGATCGCCGAGTGCATGTCCGATCCGGTTCCCGCGATCACGCGCGCCGTGAAGGTCGAGGCGTTGAACTCGTGCTCGGCATAGAGGTTGAGCGAGGTATGCATCGCGCGCGCCCAGAGATCCGGAGGTTTCCTGCCGTGCAGGAGGTGCAGGAAGTGCCCGCCGATGGAATCGTCGTCGGTCTCCACCTCGATGCGCCGTCCCGAGTGCGAGAAGTGGTACCAGTAGAGGAGCATCGAGCCGAACGACGCCATGAGGCGGTCGGCGATGTCGCGCGCCGCGGCGAGCTTGTGCTCCTCGCCCTCGGGCAGCATCGCGCCCAGCGCGGAACATGCCGTTCGCATCACGTCCATCGGATGGGCGGAGGCGGGGATCGACTCGAGGATGTCCTGCACGCCCATCGGGATGGCGCGCAGGCCCTGGAGCTTGCGCTTGTACGCGGCGAGCTCGGACACATTGGGAAGTTTCCCGTGCACCAGGAGGTAGGCGATCTCCTCGAACTCGGCGGCTTCGGCGATATCGAGGATGTCGTAGCCGCGGTAGTGCAAATCATTGCCGGTGATGCCGACGGTGCAGAGCGCCGTATTGCCCGCGGGCACGCCCGAGAGCGCCACGGACTTCTTCGGTTTCGGGCCGGTGGCGGCGGGCGGTGCGCGGGTCTCGCTCATTGTTTTCTCACTTGGACTTGGCGAAGAGGGCGTCGAGCTTGCGCTCGTAGTCGTGGTAGCCGAGGAACCTGTAGAGATCGTCGCGCGTCTGCATGCTCGCGACACTCGCCTTCTGCGTGCCTTGCGCGCGCAGGGTCTCGTAGACCTTGAGCGCCGCGAGGTTGGCGGCGCGGAAGGCCGACAGCGGGTAGAGCGCGATGGCGATGCCGGCGCCGCGCAGCTCCTCCAGCGTGAAGAGCGGCGTCTGGCCGAACTCGGTGATGTTGGCGAGCACCGGGACCTCGAGCTCCGCGCACACGCGCCGGTACATGCCCAGGTCGGTGATGGCCTCCGGGAAGATGCCGTCGGCGCCCGCTTCCACGCAGGCGCGCGCGCGCTCGAGCATGCGCTCGAAGCCTTCGGAGGCGAGGGCGTCGGTGCGCGCGATGATGAAGAAATCCTTGTCGGTCTTCGCGTCGACGGCGGCCTTCACGCGGTCGACCATCTCCTCTTTCGAGACCAGCTCCTTGCCGGGACGATGGCCGCAGCGCTTGGCGCCGACCTGGTCCTCGATGTGCATGGCGGCGGCGCCGAACTTGATCATGGACTTCACGGTGCGCGCCACGTTGAAGGCGCTCGCGCCGAAACCCGTGTCGACGTCCACCATGAGGGGAAGGTCGCACGCATCGGTGATGCGGCGCACGTCCGTCAGCACGTCGTCGAGATTGGAGATGCCGAGGTCGGGCACGCCGAGCGACCCCGCCGCCACCCCGCCGCCCGAGATGTAGATCGCCTTGTAGCCGCTCGCCTTGGCGAGGATCGCGTGGTAGGCGTTGATGGCGCCTACTACTTGAAGGGGCTTTTCTTCCTTCAACGCCTGCCTGAATTTCGCTCCGGGGGTCATTTGGTTTGCGTCGAGTTATTCCAGCGAAAGGCGTTGGAAACGCAGATGAACGCAGATGTAGCGCAGATGAACGTACCCCAATGATCGAGTATGTCTCCGTCAATCTCATCCATTGACTTCAGGGGTACGTTCATCTGCGTGCTTCTATCTGCGTTCATCTGCGTTTCCAAAGCCGTAGTTCAAAAGAAAGCAGCGGAAGCGTCTTCAGGCAAAGGCACGCCGGTGACCTTGGCCTTCTGGAGAAGCTCCCAGAAGTATCGATAAGTCGCGCGGTCGTGGAGCTCACCCTCGTACTGGATCGGCCCCCAGTTCGCGCGTTGCGCTGCGAGCAGGATCTTCGCAGCGTCGGCGACTTCGCCCAGGTCGGGCTTCATCGCGTCCACGATCGGCTGGATCTGCGAGGGGTGGATGCTCCACATGCGCAGGAAGCCGAACTCGTTCCTCGCCCGCCACGCGTCGCGGAACACGTTGTATGAATTCTTCAGGTCGAGGGAGACGTTGTGCGCGGGCACCACGCCATGCGCGAGCGCGGCGCTGGCGACCTCGGTCTTGGCGCGAACGATGATCGGATGCTCGAACTGCCCCGGCGAGCGCATGTTCGCGGAGTTCACCGCGCCGTGGAAGCCGCTCACGAAATCCATGAGGCCGAAGTCGAGCACCTGCACGCTGGGCAGCTGGGCGATGTCCCAGGCGTCGTGCAGCGCGCCGTGGGTCTCGACCAGCACATGCACCGGGATCTCGCGCTTCAGCCGCTTCTTCGCGGAAACGTCGCGGATGCACGCGATCATCTCGGCCACCTGTGCGCTGGAGGTCGACTTGGGGAGCGTGATGTAGGCGAGCACCTTGCCCGCGCCGCCGACCAGGATGTCGAGGTCCTTTTTCCAGTGCGCGTGGGTGTAGTCGTGGATGCGCACGCCCGCCATCGCGAAGGTATTGCGGCTCGAAGTCAGCACCTCCACGATCATCTCGGCGTGCTGCTTCTCCTTGCCGGCCTCGGCTCCATCCTCGCAGTCGCAGGTGACGTCGAAGACGCGCCCCAGCTTCGACTGCAGCTCGAGCGCCTTGACGATCAGCTTCTCGCTGCCGGCGAAATGCTCGCACGCGGGAATCACCGGGAAGGGCTTCTCGCCGGCGAACAGCGCGTCGCTGGGATGCGGGGCGTGGACTTTGGAAGGCATGGAGACTCCGGAGACTTCCATTTTAGGGCTTTTGGCGGCGCGGAATGAGCACCGAGTAGTCGAGATCGAGGACCACCGCCTCGTTCTTCTCCCCGGGCGCGAGGTCGGGCAGCGTGGCGAGCTCGACGTTCTTCGCGCCGACCATGCGCAGCCTCAGCGCCCCCACGTCGTCGCGCCCCGGGATCTTCTCGCGCGCCATGACGACGTGGCGGCAATAGAGCGTGTCCCCGGCGAAAGTCGGGTTCGCGTGGCTTGCGCCATGGATCGCGGCCACCGCGAACGCGTTCTCGAGCCCGTCGTAGGAGAGCGCGCGGCACAGCGAGATCACGTGGCCGCCGTAGACGAGGCGCCGGCCGTACGGGTTGCTGCGCGCGAGGAACGCGTCAAAATGGATGCGCGCCGTGTTCTGGTAGAGGCGCGTGGCGAGCATGTGGTCCGACTCCTCGACGGTCATGCCGCCGGGATGGTGGATCGTCTGGCCCGGGGTGTAGTCCTCCCAGAGAAGGGAGCTGCCGCTGTAGTGGGGCTGGAGCGCCGCGGGCCTGAGGAACTCGGGCACGCTGAAGCTCGCGACATCGACCTGCGGCGGCAGCGACGGCACCGCGGGTGCGCCGGCGCGCTCGCCGCTCCTCGCCCGGCGCATGGCGACCATCACCCAGCGCGTCCAGGCGAGCACCTCGACCCTCTCCTGGTTGAAGGCGCGCGAGCGCACGTACACCACGCCGCTCCTGCCGTCGGAATTCTCCTTGGTCCCGATCACCAACGACTCGCACGTGATGGTGTCGCCCGCGTACACGGGCGCCATGAAGCGCACGTCCGCGTAGCCGAGGTTGGCGATGGCGTTGTACGACATGTCGGGCACGGTCTTGCCGAACGCGACGTTGAAGACGAGGAAATCGTCGAGGGGGCGCGCGCGGTGCCCGAGGGCGCGGGCGAGGGGCTCGCAGCAATGCACCGGCTGGCGCGCGCCGGTGAGCCCGATGTAGAGCGAGGCGTCGCCGTCCGTGAGGGTGCGCTGCGTCACATGGTGGAAGCGCCGCCCGACGACGTAATCCTCGAAGAAATAGCCGCCGGCCGGGCGCGGCACGGCGTTGAGCGAGATCGTCTGCGTCACTGGCCGCCTTCCAGCTTCTGGATCATGTCGGAGAGCGCGAGCAGGCGCTTGGCGGCCTTCACGTGATGGCCTTCGATGAGCCGGCCGTTCACGACCACCGTGCCGCGGCCGTCGCGGTTGGCGCGCTCGAGGGCGTCGATCACCTCGAGCGCCGCGGCGAGGTCGTAGGGCTTGGGCGTGAAGGCGTCGTTGCAATAGGGGAGCTGGAAGGGATGCACCAGGCTCTTGCCGTCGAAGCCCAGGTCGCGCCCGAGCCGGCACGCGAGCTCGAAGGACTGCATGTCCTTCAGGTCCGTGGAGATGCCGTCGACCACGGCGCGATCGTAGGCGCGGCCGGCGAGGAGCACATGCGAGAGCGAATGGATGAGGGCGATGCGGTCCGGGGTGCGCCGCCCATGGAGCTGGTTCAGCAGGTCGGAAGTCGCGAGCACGATGCAGGCGATGCGGTCGGAGGCCGCGGCGATCTCCTCGGCGCGCAGCACCCCCAGGGGACTTTCGATCATGAGCATGATCGGCAGGTGCTTGCCGCCCGCCTCGTCGAGGAGCGCTAGCGCCTCGACCACGTCCTTCTTCGACTCGACGTTGGGAAAGAGCACCGCGTCCGCGCCGACGTTGGCCACTGCCTTCACGTCGTCGCGGCCCCACGGCGAGTCGAGGTCGTTCACGCGTACCACCACCTCGCGCCGGCCGTAACCCCCGGCGAGCACCGCCTCGCTCACCAGCCGGCGCGATTCGACCTTCTTGTCGACGAGGATCGGATCGCCCAGGTCGAGGATCACCGAATCGACCCGCAGGCTGCGGGCCTTGTGCAGGTAGCGCGCATTGCACCCGGGGACATAGAGCATCGAACGGCGCGGGCGATAGTAGGGGTTCATGGCCTAAGCGCTTGAAGGACAAGCACAATGAGTCTGGGAGTCGAAGGGGGTGAGATATATCTTATATAAGACAGGCGCAAAAAGCTATGCTAGGATCTTCGAAGTATGAAAAAATCCCCGGCGACCCCTTCGTTCCGGCCACTATACGAGCAGATCAAGATCCTGCTCACCCAGAGCCTGGTGGCGGGCGAATGGAAACCGGGCGAGGCGATTCCATCGGAGATCGAGCTCGCATCGCGATTCCGCGTGAGCCAGGGCACGGTTCGCAAGGCGATCGACGAGCTGGCCTCCGAGCACATCCTGATGCGCCGACAGGGCAAGGGCACTTTCGTCGCATCGCACAGCGAGCCCTCCTATCAATACCGCTTCCTTCGCGTCACGCCCGACTCCGGCGAGAAGCTGCACCCGAAGAACCTCTTCTTCGGGCTCGAGCGCGGCAAGGCCGCGGGCGACGCGGCCCATGCGCTCGGCCTCAAGCCCGGCACGCCGGTGATGGGATTCAAGCGCGTGATGTCGTTCGGCGGCCGGCCCATGATCCTCGACGACATCGTGTTCGCCGCGAACCAGTTTCCCGGGCTCACGCTCGCGGAGCTCGAGGAGTTCGCGGGCTCCGTCTACAGCTTCTACGAGGCGGTGTTCGGGGTGCGCATGATCCGCGCCGAGGAGAGGCTCCGCGCGCTGGCCGCCGACAGCTTCGCCGCCGCGCACTTGAAGGTCGCGGCGGGGACGCCGCTCCTGTGCGTCGATCGGATCGCGTTTACCTATGGCGACAAACCCGTCGAGTGGAGAAGGGGGCTTTGCCTCACCGACGGTTTCTCCTACTACAACGAGCTGAGCTAAAATCCAAGGCTCGCGAGGAACAACAACATGAGCGCCGCGCAAAAACCCCGTCCGAAGTACTACGACCTCAATCTCGCGCATCTCCCGCCCCCGGGGCTCGTCTCGATCCTCCATCGCGTTTCCGGGGCGCTTCTCTTCTTCCCGATCCTTCCCATCGTCCTCTACATGCTGAGCGTGACGCTCGGCTCCGAGGAGGGCTTCACGCGCTGGCGCGACTTCTTCGCGCGCCCCGTGGTGAAGCTGATCCTGGTGGGCGCCGTGTGGCTCTACGCGCACCACTTCTTCGCGGGCATCCGCTACCTCCTCCTCGACCTGCACATCGGCATCGACAAGGCGCCTTCGCGCACGTCGGCCCTCGCGGTGCTGGTGCTGGGTGTGGCGACCGCGCTCTTCGTCGGGTGGCGGCTGTGGTGAAGCAATACTCGAAGACTCCCGTCGGGGCGCACTACGGCGTGGGCGACTGGCTGCTGCAGCGGCTCACCGCGGTGGTGATGGCGATCTACACGATGGTGGTATTCATCGGCGTGCTGCTGGTGCCGCCGCGCTCGTACGCCGACTGGAAGGATTTCTTCTCGCCCGCGCTCTTCCGGGTCGCGACCCTGCTCTTCGTCGCCGCGCTCCTCTATCACGCATGGGTCGGAATGCGCGACATCCTCATGGATTACCTGCGCGCCACGGGGCTGCGCCTCGCCGCGCAATCGGCCGTGGGCCTCGCGCTCCTCTTCTATCTCGTCTGGGCCGCGTCGATCCTCTGGGGGATCTCGTGATGACCACTCCCATCCGTAAGTTCGACGCGGTGATCGTGGGCGCGGGCGGCTCGGGGCTGCGCGCGGCCCTCGAGCTCGCGAGCCAGGGTCTGCGCGTGGCGGTGCTCTCGAAGGTGTTCCCGACGCGCTCGCACACCGTGGCGGCGCAAGGGGGCATCGGCGCCGCGCTCGGCAACATGGGCGAAGACAACTGGCTCTGGCACATGTACGACACCATCAAGGGCTCCGACTACCTCGGCGACCAGGACGCGATCGAGTTCATGTGCCGCACCGCCCCGGAGCTCGTGATCGAGCTCGAGCACATGGGCATGCCCTTCGACCGCAACGAGAACGGCACCATCTACCAGCGCCCCTTCGGCGGGCACTCGGCGAACTTCGGCGAGAAGCCGGTGCAGAGGAGCTCGTGTGCCGCGGACCGCACCGGCCACGCGATGCTGCACACGCTGTATCAACGCAACGTCCACGCGAAGACGCAGTTCTTCGTCGAGTGGATGGCGCTTGACCTCATCCGCGATTCCGAGGGCGCCGTGGTCGGCGTGACCGCGCTCGAGATGGAAACGGGCGAGATGGTGATCTTCCACGCGCGCTCGGTGCTCTTCGCCACGGGCGGGGGCGGGCGCATCTACCACTCGTCCACCAACGCCTTCATCAACACCGGCGACGGACTCGGCATGGCGGCGCGCGCCGGCATCCCGCTCGAGGACATGGAGTTCTGGCAATTCCATCCGACGGGAGTGGCGGGCGCGGGAGTCCTCATCACCGAAGGTGTGCGCGGCGAGGGTGGCTACCTCCTCAACAAGAACGGCGAGCGCTTCATGGAGCGCTACGCGCCGACCATGAAGGACCTCGCCTCGCGCGACGTCGTGTCGCGCGCGATGGCCACCGAGATCAAGGAAGGCCGGGGCCTGGGCGAGCACGGCGAGTACGTGCTCCTCAAGCTCGACCACCTCGGCCACGAGACCATCGAGAAGCGCCTGCCCGGCATCCGCGAGATCGCGATGAAGTTCGCGAACGTGGACCCGGTGAAGGATCCGATCCCGGTGGTGCCGACGGTTCACTACCAGATGGGCGGCATCCCGACCAACTACCACGGAGAGGTCATCGTGCCCGCCGGCGGCAATTCCAACGCGCCGGTCGCGGGCTTCTACGCCGCGGGCGAATGCGGCTGCGCCTCGATCCACGGAGCCAACCGCCTCGGCACCAATTCCCTCACCGACCTCCTGGTGATGGGCAAGAGCTCCGCGCTCTCGATGATCGAGTACATGAAGAGCCATCCCAAGCACCGAGAGCTGCCCGCGGGCGCGGGCGACTACTCGCTGGCGCGCCTGAACCGCCTGGAGACGCAGACCGGTGGCGAGGACGTGAGCGAAGTGCGCGCCGAGATCCAGCGCACGATGCAGGCGCACTGTGGGGTGTTCCGCTTCCCCGACCTCCTCGACCAGGGCGTGGCCAAGATCAAGGCGGTCGCCGAGCGCACCAGGCGCACGCAGATCAAGGACAAGTCCAAGGTGTTCAACACCGCGCGCATCGAGGCGCTCGAGCTCGATAACCTGATGGAGACCGCGCGCGCCACCATGATCTCGGCCCAGGCACGCCAGGAAAGCCGCGGCGCCCACGATCGCGCCGACTTCCACTCCCGCGACGACGCGAAGTGGCTGAAGCACTCCCTGTGGCACCGCGAGGGCGACCGGCTCGAGTACAAGCCGGTCAATCTCAAGCCACTCAGCGTCGAAACCTTCGTCCCGAAAGCGCGCGTCTACTAGCCATGAAATTCAGAATCCAACGCTACGACCCCGACAAGGACGCGAAGCCCTATCTGCAGGATTACGACATCGAGATGGGTCCGTCGGACCGCATGCTTCTCGACGCGCTGATCCGCATCAAGGCTTCCGACGACACGCTCGCGCTGCGCCGCTCGTGCCGCGAAGGCGTGTGCGGCTCGGACGCGATGAACATCAACGGCAAGAACGGCCTCGCGTGCATCACCAAGCTCACCGACGTCGTCCAGCCGGTGGTGATCAAGCCGCTGCCGGGGTTGCCGATCATCCGCGACCTCATCGTGGACATGACGCAGTTCTTCGCGCAGTACCACTCGGTGAAGCCGTACCTCGTGAACGACGAGCCGCCGCCGGAGAAGGAGCGCCTGCAGTCGCCCGGCGAGCGCGAGGAGCTGAACGGCCTCTACGAATGCATCCTGTGCGCGTGCTGCTCGACGGCGTGCCCGAGCTTCTGGTGGAACCCGGACAAGTTCGTGGGGCCGGCGGGGCTGCTCAACGCCTACCGCTTCATCGCCGACAGCCGCGACACCGCGCACAACGAGCGCCTCGACGACCTCGAGGACCCGTATCGCCTGTTCCGCTGCCACACCATCATGAATTGCGTCGACGTGTGCCCGAAGGGGCTCAACCCGACGCTCGCCATCGGCCGCATCAAGGAGCTTCTGGTCAAACGAGCGGTTTGATGGACGACAGGGGCATCGAACGGCTGAAATGGAAGAGCCGGCGCGGGCTGCTGGAGCTGGACATTGTGTTCGACAGGTTCTGGAAAGGTGCCGGAACGACAATGGATGCGGGGCAGGCGGCGGCGCTCGAGCGGCTGCTGGCGCTGCCCGACAACGATCTGCTCGATCTCGTGATGCGACGGACCGAGACCGCGGACCCAGGGATCCGCGGAATGGTGGAACAACTTCGCGCTGCATAAACCGGAGCCCAGAACGATGGATGCGAAAGGCAAGGTCACACTCAACTACGGTCCCGACAAGAACCTCGAGCTGCCCACCTACGGCGGGTCGATCGGTCCGGACGTCTTCGACATCCGCGCGCTCTACGGCAAGACCGGGATGTTCACCTACGACCCGGGCTTCATGTCCACGGCCTCGTGCCAGTCGAAGATCACCTACATCGACGGCGACAAGGGCGTGTTGCTGTATCGCGGCTACCCCATCGAGCAGCTCGCGGTGCACTGCGACTTCCTCGAGGTGTGCTACCTGCTGCTGAATGGCGAGCTGCCGAAGAAGGCCGAGAAGGAAAAGTTCGACTGGACCGTCACGCGCCACACCATGGTCCACGAGCAGCTCGCGCGCCTCTTCCAGGGTTTCCGGCGCGATTCGCACCCGATGGCGGTGATGGTGGGCGTGGTGGGCGCGCTGTCGGCCTTCTACCACGATTCCCTCGACATCAATAACCCCGAGCACCGCGAGATCTCGGCGTTTCGCCTGATCGCCAAGCTCCCCACCATCGTCGCCATGGCCTACAAGTACAACATGGGCCAGCCGTTCATGTACCCGAGGAACGACCTCGGCTACGTGCCCAACTTCATGCGCATGATGTTCGGCGTGCCGGCCGAGGAGTACCAGCAGAACGACGTGTTGAACCGCGCGCTCGACCGCATCTTCATCCTGCATGCGGACCACGAGCAGAACGCCTCGACTTCGACCGTGCGCCTGGCGGGCTCTTCGGGCGCCAACCCGTTCGCGTGCATCGCGTCGGGCATCGCGTGCCTGTGGGGGCCCGCGCACGGCGGCGCCAACGAGGCCGCGCTGCAGATGCTGATCGACCTGCAGAAGGAAGGCGGCGTCGCGAAGGTCGGCGAATTCGTGAAGAAGGTGAAGGACAAGAACTCGGGCGTGAAGCTGATGGGCTTCGGCCACCGCGTCTACAAGAATTACGATCCGCGCGCGAAGCTGATGCAGGAGACCACGCGCGAGGTGCTGGCGGCGGTGGGCGCCGAGAACGATCCCTTGCTGCCGCTCGCGATGGCGCTCGAGAAGATCGCGCTCGAGGACGAGTACTTCGTCTCCCGCAAGCTCTACCCCAACGTGGACTTCTACTCGGGCATCGTGCAGCGCGCGCTCGGCATCCCGACCTCGATGTTCACCTGCATCTTCGCGCTGGCCCGCACCGTGGGCTGGATCGCGCAATGGAATGAAATGATCTCCGACCCCGAGCAGAAGATCGGCCGCCCGCGCCAGCTCTACGTGGGCCCGACGCAGAGGGACGTGGTGCCGATCGCGAAAAGGAAATAGTCATGGCCAGTGTGATGAAGGATTTCGAGGCCTCCTCGCAGCTGAACGGCGCCAACGCGCCGTACGTCGAGGAGCAGTACGAGCGCTACCTTGCCGATCCCGGCTCGGTGGATGCCTCGTGGCGCACGGTGTTCGACGCATGGCAGAAGGACGGCGCCGCCAGGAAGGACGTGCCGCATTCGCCGGTGATCGCCGCGTTCGAGAACCTCGCGCGCAATCGCGAGGCGCGCGCCCCGGCGCCGGCCCCGGCCGACGAGAAGGCGCTGAAGGTCCTGCAGTACATCCGCGCGCACCGCGTGATGGGCTCGCGCTACTCGCAGCTCGATCCGCTGAAGCGCCTCGAGCGCACGCCCGTGCCGGAGCTCGAGCTTTCCTACTACGGCCTCACCGAGGCCGACATGGACCGCGAGTTCTCGCCGGGCTCGTGGCAGGGCGCTTCGGGTTCCATGAAGTTGCGCGACATCGTCGCCGCGGTGAAGAAGACCTACTGCGGCACGATCGGCATCGAGTACATGTACATCTCGAACACCGCCGAGAAGCGCTGGATCCAGAAGAAATTCGAAGGCACGCTGTCCACGCCAAGCTTCGGCGCCGACCAGAAGCGCTGGATCCTCGAGCGTATCACCGCCTCCGAGACCCTCGAGCGTTACCTCCATACGCGCTACGTCGGGCAGAAGCGCTTCTCGGGCGAGGGCGGCGAGAGCATGATCCCGATGCTCGACACCGTGATCGAGAACGCCGGCGCCAAGGGCGCGAAGGAAGTCGTGATCGGCATGGCGCACCGCGGGCGCCTGAACGTGCTCGTCAATACCCTCGGCAAGATTCCCGCCGACCTCTTCTCCGAATTCGAAGGCAAGCACGCCGAGGATCTCTCCTCGGGCGACGTCAAATACCACCAGGGCTTCTCGTCGGACATCAAGACCGCGGGCGGCGCCGTGCACCTCACGCTCGCCTTCAACCCCTCGCACCTCGAGATCGTCAATCCCGTGGTCGAGGGCTCGGTGCGCGCGCGCCAGCATCGCCGCCACGACCACAGCGGCGTGCAGGTGCTGCCGCTCCTGATCCACGGCGACGCCGCGTTCGCGGGGCAGGGCGTGGTGATGGAGACGATGGCGCTTTCGCAGACGCGCGGCTACAAGACCGGCGGCACGGTGCACATCGTCGTCAACAACCAGATCGGCTTCACCACGTCGGACACGCGCGACGCGCGCTCCTCGCTCTATTGCACCGACATCGCCAAGATGATCGAGGCGCCGGTATTCCACGTGAACGGCGACGATCCCGAGGCGGCGGTGTTCGTCTCCGCGATCGCCGAGGAATACCGCCGCACGTTCCAGAAGGACGTGGTCGTGGACCTGGTCTGCTTCCGCCGCCTGGGCCACAACGAGCAGGACGAGCCGTTCGTGACGCAGCCCCTCATGTACAAGAAGATCGCGCAGCATCCGGGCACGAGGAAGCTCTACGCCGACCGCCTCGAGAAGGAAGGCGTGGTGAAGGCGGGCTTCGGCGACGAGCTGGTCACGAGCGTGCGTGCCGCGCTGGACGCGGGCAAGGGCACCAATCCGAAGATCCTCTATGGCCTGAAGCCCGCGCTAGCCGTCGACTGGGCGCCCTACATCGGCGTTCACTGGCGCCAGCCGGCGGATACCGCGCTGCCGGTGGCGAAGCTGAAGGAGCTTTCCAAGCGCCTCACCGACATCCCGCCCAACTTCAAGCTGCATCCGTCGGTGGAAAGGCTGCTGGCCGCGCGCCGCGAGATGGGCGAGGGCAAGCAGAACCTCGACTGGGGCATGGCCGAGAACCTCGCCTACGCCTCGCTCGTCGAGGAAGGGCACCCGGTGCGCCTTTCCGGGCAGGACAGCGGGCGCGGCACCTTCGCGCACCGCCACGCCGTGCTGCACGACCAGAACCGCGAGAAATGGGACTCGGGCGTCTACATCCCGCTGCAGAACATTAAGGACGGACAGGGCAACTTCGTCGTCATCGACTCGCTCCTGTCGGAGGAGGCCGTGCTCGGCTTCGAGTACGGCTACTCGACCGCGCAGCCCTTCGAGCTGGTCATCTGGGAAGCGCAGTTCGGCGACTTCGTGAACGGCGCGCAAGTGGTGATCGACCAGTTCATCGCCTCGGGTGAAGCCAAGTGGGGGCGCATGTGCGGCCTCACCATGTATCTGCCGCACGGCTACGAGGGGCAGGGCCCCGAGCACTCGTCGGCGCGACTCGAGCGCTTCCTGCAGCTTTGCGCGGAGCACAACATCCAGGTCTGCGTGCCGTCGAACGCGGCGCAGTTCTTCCACATGATCCGCCGCCAGATCGTGCGCCCCATGAGGAAGCCGCTCATCGTGATGACGCCCAAGAGCCTGCTGCGCAAGAAGGAGGCGTCGTCGCCGCTGCAGGATTTCGCCGCGGGCGGCTTCCAGGTGATCATTCCCGAAACCGAGAAGGTCGCGGCGAAGAAGGTGAAGCGCGTCGTGTTCTGCGCCGGCAAGGTGTACTACGACATCGCCGCCGAGCGCGCCAAGCGCGCCGTGGAGGACGTCGCCATCGTGAGGATCGAGCAGCTGTACCCCTTCCCGCACGAGGACTTCCAGGCGCAGATCGATGCCTATCCGAACGCGAAGAGCATCGTCTGGGCGCAGGAGGAGCCGGGCAACCAGGGCGCGTGGCACCGCATCCAGCACTACCTCCAGAACCACATGCGGCCCGACCAGCAGCTCGCCTACGCCGGGCGCGCTTCGTCGGCTTCTCCCGCGGTCGGGTACCAGCAACTGCATGCCGAGCAGCAGAAAGAGCTCGTGGACGCGGCGTTGACCGGCAGCGCGGCCTCCAAGAAGGAAGCGGCCTAGGCACGACGCACGAGATGAAACCAAGGACAAATCATGCAAGTTGAAGTGAAGGTTCCCCAGCTATCCGAGTCGGTTTCCGAGGCGACGCTCGTCGCCTGGCGCAAGAAGGCCGGCGAGCCCGTGAAGCGCGACGAGAACCTGATCGACGTCGAGACCGACAAGGTCGTGCTCGAGCTGCCCGCGCCCGCCGACGGGGTGCTCGTGAAGATCGTGAAGAACGACGGCGAGAGCGTCACCAGCGGCGAGGTGATCGCGGTCATCGACACCGAAGGCAAGGCGAGCGCAACCGCCGCCGTGAAGCCGGCGGAAAAGGAAGCGGTCGTCCCCGCGAAGGCGGGGACCCAGCCGACCCCGGCCCAATCACCCGCGGCATCGCCCTCCGCCGCCAAGATCGCCGTGGAGAAAGGCATCGACACTTCCACTGTTCAAGGCACCGGCCGCGATGGTCGCGTGACGAAGGGCGACGTCCTCGAGGCGAAACCCTCCGCTGTCACCCCGGCGAAGGCCGGGGCCCAATTGGATCCCGGCCTTCGCCGGGATGACAGAACGGGCCGCACCGAGCAACGCGTGCCGATGTCCCGGCTTCGCCAGCGCATCGCGGAGCGTCTCGTCCAATCCCAATCGACCGCCGCGATCCTCACCACGTTCAACGAAGTGAACATGGCTCCGGTGATCGACCTCAGGAACCGCTACAAGGACAAGTTCGAGAAGGAGCACGGCGTGAAGCTGGGCTTCATGTCGTTCTTCGTGAAGGCGTCGGTCTACGCGCTGCGCAAGTATCCGCTGGTGAACGCGTCCATCGACGGCACCGACATCGTCTACCACGGCTTCTACGACGTGGGCGTGGCGGTGGGGAGCGAGCGCGGCCTGGTGGTGCCGATCATCCGCAACGCCGACCAGCTCTCGTTCGCCCAGATCGAACAGACCATCGCCGACTTCGGCCGGCGCGCCAAGGACGGCAAGATCACGCTGGAAGAGCTCACCGGCGGGACTTTCTCGATCTCCAACGGCGGCGTGTTCGGCTCGATGCTCTCGACGCCGATCATCAATCCGCCGCAGAGCGCGATCCTCGGCGTGCACGCGACCAAGGAGCGCGCGGTGGTGGAGGCGGGCCAGATCGTGATCCGCCCGATGAACTACCTCGCGCTCTCGTACGACCATCGCATCATCGACGGGCGCGAGGCGGTGCTCGCGCTGGTGGCGATCAAGGAAGCGCTCGAGGACCCGGCGCGCTTGATCCTCGACATCTAGGGGCGATAAGGCGTGCCGCGCAAGAAGCGCCTGAAGCCCGCGGCCATCGCGCTGCGCGTCTTCTTCTTCATCGCGGGCTCGCTGATGGTGGGTTTCCTCACCGTGTTCCTCGAGGCGGAGCTGGGCGTGTACCTGCCGCGGCATTTCTCGGTGTCCCTCGCGGTGGGGCTTGCCGTGGCGGTGACCTTCTGGCTGCTGCGGCTGGTGAAGCATCCGCCGATGTTCCTCAGGAATGTCCATCCCCTCGCCGCCGGCCTTTGCGCCGGGCTGGGGGTTCACATCGCGCGGATCTGGCTGCGCTAGCGCTCAATACTCGGGAAACAAGAACGCAATGGCCATGGCACAAGCATTCGACGTCGTCGTCATCGGCGCGGGGCCCGGCGGCTACATCGCCGCGGTGCGCGCCGCGCAGCTCGGGTTGAAGACCGCGTGCATCGAGGGCTGGAAGAACGCGAAGGGCGAGCTCGCCCTGGGCGGCACCTGCCTCAACGTGGGCTGCATCCCCTCGAAGGCGCTGCTCGCCTCTTCCGAGGAATACGAGAAGGTCTCGCATCACCTGGAGCCCCACGGCATCACGGTGTCGGGCGCCAACGTCGACATCGGCAAGATGCAGGCGCGCAAGGACGCGATCGTCACCAAGATGGTGAAGGGCGTCGAGTACCTCTTCAAGAAGAACAAGATCACGTGGCTCCCGGGCTTCGGCAGGTTCGTGGGTGGCGGCGACACCTACAAGATCGCGGTCGGCGGCGAGACGGTGGAAGCGAAGTACGTGATCGTCGCGACGGGCTCCAAGGCGCGCCACCTGCCGGGCATCGCGGTCGACAACGAGGCCATTTGCGACAACGAGGGCGCGCTCGCCTTCGCCGCCGTGCCCAAGCGCCTCGGCGTGATCGGCGCGGGCGTGATCGGCCTGGAGCTGGGAAGCGTGTGGCGCCGCCTCGGCTCCGAAGTGACGATCCTCGAGGCGCTGCCCAACTTTCTCGGCGCGTGCGACGAGGCGATCGCCAAGGAAGCGTGGAAGGCCTTCACCAGGACCCAGGGCCTCGCGATCAACCTCGGCGTGAAGATCGGCACGGTGACGAAGGGCAGGTCCGCAATTGTCGTCGAGTACACCGACGACAAGGGCGCCGCGCAGAAGCTCGAGTGCGACAAGCTGGTGGTCTCGGTGGGGCGCGTCCCCAACACCGAGGGCCTCGGCGCCGAGGCGGTCGGCCTCAAGGTCGATCCACGCGGATTCATCGAAGTGGACGAGCGTTGCCGCACCAATTTGCCGAACGTCTTCGCGATCGGCGACGTGGTGCGCGGACCCATGCTCGCGCACAAGGCCGAGGACGAGGGCGTGATGGCCGCGGAGCTGATCGCCGGCCAGAAGCCGCATATCGACTACAACTGCATCCCCTGGATCATCTACACCTCCCCCGAGATCGCCTGGGTCGGCAAGACCGAGCAGCAGGCCAAGGCCGAGGGGCTCACGGTGAAGACCGGGCAGTTCCCTTTCTCGATCAACGGCCGCGCGCTCGGCATCAACGAGCCCACCGGGTTCGTGAAGATCGTCGCCGATGCCGCGACCGATCGCGTGCTCGGCATGCACATCATCCATTCGCGCGCTTCCGATCTCATACAGGAAGGCGTGACGACGATGGAGTTCGCCGGCGCCGCGGAAGACATCGCCCGCATCACGCATGGCCATCCCACATTGTCCGAAGTGATCCGCGAGGCGGCGCTCAATGTGGAGAAGCGCTCGCTGAACATGTAGGGGGCGCGGGGCTTCGAAGGCGCGGCTGCGCCGGGCTACAGCCCGAGGAGCTTCGCGGGCGTGTGGCCGATGATGAGATCGCGCTCGGCCTGCGTAAGGCGCTCGAGGCGCGCCACCGTGCCGAGCGGATCGGACAACCCCATGTCGAAACAGTAGTCGCTGCCCAGCACCAGGCGGTCGGCGCCCACCATGCGCGCGAGGTTGTAGTTGATCTCGTCGTTGTGGCCGATCACGTCGTAGCTGAAGCGGCGCAGGTATTCGCTCGGCAGCTTCTTCATGTGCGCGAGCTCCGGGCGCACCTTCGTGCCATGGTCGAGCCGCCCGATGAGCCAGGGGAACGTGCCGCCAGCGTGCGGCAGGTTCACCTCGAGCTTCGGGAATTGATCGAGGACGCCGCCGAAGATGAGCGAGGCGGCCGCGACCCCCGTGTCGTAGGGATTGCCCAGCAGGTTCTTCAGGTAATAGCGCGCCGTGCGCTCGCGGGCCAGGGTATCGATCGGGTGCAGGAAGATGGTCCAGCCGAGCTCCTCGGCCTTCGCGTACACGTCCCAGAAGCGCCGGTCGTCGAGATTGGTCTCGTTCACGTGGGTCGCGAGGTACAGGCCGCGCAGGCCCGGCAGCTTCGCGGCGCGCTCGAGCTCCTTCAGCGCGAGCTCGGGCGCCTGCATCGGCAACATCGCGAGGCCGACGAAGCGCGCGGGGTGCTTCAGATGCGCGGCGGACGCGGCGTCGTTGTACGCCTGCGAGAGCGCGAGCCCGAGCCCGGGCGACGCCCAATACACCATCGGCGCGGTGAGGGAGAGCGCGTGCATGTCCACGCGTTGCCGGTCCATGCCGGCGAGCCGCAGGTCGAGGTCCACGAATTCCTCGTCGAAGGCATTGACGACGCGGCTCGTGCGGATGATGTAGCGGTTGGCGTTGCGCTCGAGGCTCGCGCCCTCGGCGGGGCCGTCCTTCTCGAAGAGCCTGAGCCACTGCGCGGGGTACCAGTGGGCGTGCGTGTCGATGGCGCGGCATGAATGCGTCGTCATGGATGGCTCTTGCCGGGGGCAGTGGCCCGCAGGTTATCATGGTCGAAAGCCGCGGCACGGGGCAACTCCCGGAGGGCCCATGGATATCAAGCGCGTCGACCATTACTCCATCCGCACGCTCGACCTCGAGGCATCGCGGCGCTTCTACACCGAGGTGATCGGCCTGAAGGAAGGGCCGCGGCCGCCGTTCGATTTCCCCGGCTATTGGCTCTACAGCGGCGAGCCGCCGGCCGACTTGCGCAACGGCGCGCGCAACTACGGCATGGTGCATCTCATGGGCCCCGCGCCCGGGCTCACCGATTACCTCGGCGACAAGGACGCGGCCGCCTTGAAGGGCGGCACCGGGCCCCTCGACCACGTGGCGTTCGCCGCCACCGGGCGCACCGGCATGATCGAGCGCTGCCAGTGCCACAACGTGGCCTTCTTCGAGCGCGATGTGCCGCTGCTCGGCCTGCGGCAGATGTTCATCAAGGACCCGGACGGCGTGACGATCGAGCTGAACTACCCCGCCTCGGAAATGCAGCGCCCGCAAGACTCAAAAGCCGCGGGCGTGGCGCGCTGAGCGCCGGCATGTCCGCCGTCGCCGTTCGCCCGGCCACGCCGCGGCTCACGCTCGACGAAGCGCTCGAGCGCGCGCGTGCCCTGGTTCCGCGGCTGAAGGAGCGCGCCACCCAGGCCGAGGCGCTGCGCCGTTGTCCCGACGAGTCGGTGAGGGACCTTCACGCATCCGGGCTCATGCGCGCGATGCAGCCGCGCCGCATCGGCGGCTCCGAGCTCGAATGGGTGGCGATGGTGGACGTGAGCTCCGAGCTCGCGCGCGGCTGCGGCTCGACCGCGTGGAACTGGGCCAATTGGGCGGCGCACCACTGGATGCTCGCGCTGTGGCCGCGGCAATGCCAGGACGATATCTGGGGCGCGGATCCCGATGCCCTGATCGCATCCTCGCTCGTGTTTCCGGCAGGCAAGGCGACACGGGTGGCCGGCGGCTATCGGATCTCGGGACGCTGGCCCTTCTCCAGCGGCGTGGACGCCAGCGCGTGGGACATGCTGGGCGGCATCGTGCAGGGCGAGCCTGCCGAATATCGCCTCTTCTGCGTGCCCTGCGCCGACTATCGCGTGATCGACAACTGGCACGTGCTGGGACTGCGCGGCACCGGCAGCAAGGACGTCGAGGCGAAGGACGCTTTCGTTCCGGAGCACCGCACCGTGGCGGTCGATGCCACCAAGGGCGGCGACATGCACCCGGGCGCCGCCGCGAATCCGGGTGCGATCTACCGTGTGCCCTTCGTCGCGGGGCTGTCGCACATGCTCACCGGAATTCCGCTCGGCATCGCGCAGGGCGCCTACGACGGTTTCGTCGAGGCGCTGCGCGCACGCGTCTCGCGCTACTCCGGCAAGAGGCTCGCGGACCTGACCGCCCTGCAGATCAAGGTCGCCGAGGCGGGCGCGGGCCTCGACGCGGCGCGCGCGCTGTTGCGCCAAGGCTGCGCGCAGGCGCAAGCCATCGCCGAGCGCCGCGAGATTCCCGACATCGTCACCAAGGCGCGCTGGCGCCGCGACGGCGCCTTCGCCGCGCAGCTCGCGGAGCGCGCCATGGACATCGTTTTCAAGGCCGCGGGGGGTGCCGCGCTCTTCGACGGCGAGGCCGTGCAGCGCTCGTTTCGCGACCTGCATGCGGCCAACGCGCACATCTCGATGATCTGGGAAGCCCAGGGCGCGGCTTACGGTCGCGTCGCGCTGGGATTGCCCTGCGACAATCCCACGCTCTGATCCCGCCGGCAATCAGCCGCGGCCGGTCGCCGATCGCCGTGCGCTGTCCAGGCGAAGGTCGAAGTCGACGGTGTAGTAGGGCTTCCGCATGCGCCTGCCGTCGGGTGCCGTGCCCGCCGCGTGCCTCTTGAATTCGCCGATGAGGCTATCCCTCACCCCGAAGACCGCGTCGGAATCGAGGTAGCGGCTGCGCGAGTCGAAGACGTGCGTCGTGAGCGGCGCGTAGCCCTCGGCGTTCACCATCAGGTGGATGTGCGCCGGCCGGTATGCGTGGCGGCCCATCGCGCCGAGCATGCGTCCGACCGGGCCGTCGGTGGGCACCGGGTAATCCACCGGGCGCACCGACCAGAACCAGTAACGGCCGTCGTCGTCGGACCGCAATCGCGCCCGCGCCCTCATTTCCGCGCCGCTCTGCATGTCGTAGAGGCCGCCGGCATCGACCGACCAGATGTCGAGCGAGGCGCCCGCGACCGGCCGGCCCCGGACACCCGTCACACGCCCGCGATAGAGCGTCGGTTCGCCGCTGACGCCGTTGGCGATGTCGGCCCCGAGCGGCATCGCGGGCGCGCCTTCCCGGAAGAACGGGCCTTGCACCGTGGCCTGCGTGGCTCGCGTTGCCGACGAACGGCCGCGGCCGGCCCGCGCCTCGGCGAGCATCACCGTGAGCATCGAGACGCCGAGCGTATCGGATAGCAGGATGAATTCCTGCCGCCCGCCGCTGCACGCCTTGCCGGTGTCGGTGAGGAACCGGATGGCGGCAAGCCACTCCTCCTCGGTGAGATCGACCTCTCGCACGAAATCGTGGAGGTGGCGCACGAGCGAGGTCATCACCTTCCTGAAGCGCGCGTCCTTGCAATCGGCGAGGCGCCCGATGGCCGTCCGGGTGATGGTGCGCTTGTCTTGTTGGGACATTTCTCCTCCTAGCGTGCCGAGGCGGTTCGCCTCGCGCTTCCTCAAAGCCCCAGGTAGAGCTTGTGGACCAGATCGTTGTTGGCGAGCTCGTCGCGCGAGCGCCCCTCGTACTCGATGCGGCCTTGGACGATCACGTAGCCGCGGTCGGCGATGCGGATAGCCTGGTGGAAATTCTGCTCCGCCATCAGCACGGTGAGGCCGTGGCTTTCCTTCAGCTCGCGGATCTTGTCGATGGTGCGGCTCACCAGGAGCGGGGAGAGGCCCACCGAAGGCTCGTCGACCAGCAGGATCCTGGGTTGCGTCATGAGCGCGCGGGCGAGCGTGAGCATCTGCTGCTCGCCGCCGCTCATGCTGCCGGCAAGCTGCTTCGCGCGCGTGGCGAGCACCGGGAACGTCTCGAAGCAGTACGCCAGATTGCGCGCAAGCGCGGCGCGCGCCGAACGCCGGTAAGCGCCGAGCAGCAGGTTCTCCTCCACGGTAAGGCGCGGGAATAGCCGGCGCCCCTCGGGCACGAGCACGATGCCGAGATCGACGATGTCCTCGGTCGCCTGGCCCGCGAGGTCATGCTCGACGCCGTCGATCACCGCCGTGATGCGTCCGGAGCGCGCCGGCACGATTCCCATGATGCACTTCATCAACGTGCTCTTGCCGTTGCCGTTGGTGCCGAGGAGCGTGACGGTCTCGCCATCGTTCAAGGCGAGCGAAATGCCGTCCAGCACCTGCACCGAGCCATAGCCCGCGCAGAGGTTCTCGATGCGGATGCTATTGGCCAAGGTAGGCGCTGACGACGTCGGGATTGGCCACGATCGCGTGCGGGTCGCCGTCGGCGATCTTGCGGCCCGCGACCAGCACGGCGATGCGCTCGGAGAACTTCATCACCGCGCGCATCACGTGCTCGATCATGATCACGGCCACGCCGCGCTCCTTCATGCCGAAGAGGAGAGCGAGGATGTCGTCGACTTCCGAGGCCGAGAGCCCCGCCATTGCCTCGTCCGAGATGAGGAGCGCGGGCTTGGCGGCGATGGCGCGCGCGAGCTCGAGCTTGCGCATGTCGACCTGGGTGAGCCCGCCGGACATGGTGTCGGCCTTGGCGGCGAGGCCCACCTGCCCGAGGATGTGCATCGCCTCGTCGGTCGCGCGGCCCGCGTCGAGCGTGACCTTCGCCTTGCCTCCATAGAGAAGCGCAATGCGCAGGTTGTCGATCACCGACATGCTGGCGAACGGCCGCGGGATCTGGAAGGTGCGCGCTACACCGAGGTGCACGCGCTTGAACGCCGGTTCGCGCCCGATATCGCGGCCCCTGAACTGGATGCGGCCGCTCTCGCTTCGCAGCGTGCCCGCGATGCAGTTGACGAGGGTGCTCTTGCCCGATCCGTTCGGCCCGATCAACCCGAGCCGCTCTCCGGGCGCGACCACCAGGTCCACCTGGTCGAGCGCGGTGAAGCCACCGAAGCGCTTGGTGACGCCCGCGACCCGGAGAAGAGGCTCGGTCACTTCCTGCGCCGCTTCCATGCCTCGACCCAGCCCATGATCCCGTTGGGCGCCAGCGTCACGAACACCACCAGCAGCACGCCAACGATCATCAGGTTCCACTCCGAGGACACCGTCACCTGGACCACCTGCTGCACCGTGCCGAGGAGAAGCGCCCCTAGGAGGGGCCCCAGCCAGCTCATCATGCCGCCGATGAGCGGCATCGCGATGCTGTTCACGGCGTACGAGAGGTTGAAGGCCGCGCTCGGCTCGACGTACGAGAGGTAGTAGGGGAAGGTGGTCCCCGCCATGCCCATCAGCGCGCCGCTCACCGTGGCGGCGAGGATCTTCAAGCGCAGCGTCGGCACGCCCGCGCACTCGGCGGCGAGCTCGTCGTCGCGGATCGCGGCAAGCCCGCGTCCGATGGCGGATGTCTCGATGGTGCGCGCGACGACGAGCGCGAAGGCCGCCATCAGCACCATCGCCGCATACAGCACCTGGATATAGCGCTTGAGGCCGAAGGGCAGGTCGCGCGGCTGCAGGATATAGGCGCCGCGCGCGCCCCCGACGTAATCCCAGTTCACGACGAACGTGTAGAGCACCACCGAGAGCGCGAGCGTGGCGATCGCGAAGAACACGCCGCGCATTCGCAGCGTGAGGTAGCCGACCGCGAGCCCAAGCAGGCCCGCGGCGAGCGTGCCGGTGACGATCATGACAATGAGAGGTGGATGTGCCGCCTTGTAGAGGAACACCGAGCTGTACGCGCCGACCGCGAAGAACGCCGCCGAGCCGAAATTCACGTAGCCCGCATAGCCGCCGAGGATGTTCCACGCGGTGGCGAGGATGACGAACTGCAGCACCGTGTACGCCGCGGAGAAGTAATAGTCGTTGGTGACGAGCTGGCTCGCCGCGATGAGGGCAAGCGCCGATGCGAACGCGACGGCCGCGAATGCGCGGTTGCTCATCGGCCGAAGAGCCCCGCGGGCTTGAATGCAAGGGTGGCGAGAAGCAGCCCGAACGACACTGCCGGCGCCCACGAGGGGCCGAAGAACGTCGAGGTGAACGATTCGGCGAGCCCCAGCACGAAGGCGCCCGCGAGCGTGCCCCAGATCGAGCCCATGCCGCCCAGCACGCACACCGCGAAGACCAGGCCGATGTATTCGCGCCCGATCGACGGCTGCACCGGCTGGATCACGATGAGGAAGGCGCCCGCCACGCCCGCGGTGGCGATCGACAGGGCGAAGGCGAACTCCTTGACGCGAAACGTGTTCACGCCCATGAGGCGCAGCGCCAGCGCGTCCTGCGCCACGGCGAGCACCGCGCGGCCGAAGAATGTGTGCGTGAGGAAGAGCTGCACGCCGATCACCATCGCGATCGACACCAGGAACGGCACCACCAGCCGCATCGGGAAATCCACCGGGCCCAGGCGCCAGGTCGTGTCCGAGTAGGCGCTGCGCGCCATGCGGTAGTCGACGCCGAAGACGAGGACCAGCGCCACCTCGGTGATGAAGAGGATGCCGAAGAAGAAGGCGAGCCCGCGCAGGGACTCCTGCCCGCGCTTCTCGAAGCAAAGATAGTAGATGCGATAGATCAGCATCCCCAGCGCGAAGAACAGCGGCGACAGCACGATCGAGGCCGCGATCGGATCGAAGCCCGTGCGGTCGTTCACGAGGTACGCGATGTACGAGCCGAGGATCACGAACGCCGGATGGGCGATGTTGACCACGTCCAGCATGCCGAACGAGATCGACACGCCCACGCTCACGGCGGCGTAGAAGCCGCCGAGCAAGAGCCCCGCGACGACGGCGTTCAGCACCAACGCCGTCGGGAAATCAGCGGGCACTACTTCCTGCTGTCCTGGTACGGCGTCATCACACTGCCGGTCTTGTACGGCGCGGGCGTGAGCACCGTGACGCGGCCGGGCTTGCGCCACTGGTCGAGGTCGTTGCCGGCGATGCCGTGGTATTGGACCGCCAGCATGCGCGGCTGCGCCCACTCGCCGTTCGCCCCGAAGCGCACCTTGCCGACGTAGGTGGTGAATTCCGTCTTGTGCATGTAGTCGGCGAGCTTCGCCTGGTCGAGGCTGCCGACCGCCTTGATCGATTGCTCGAGCACTTCCATCATCGCGTAGGCGAAGGGCGGCAGGTAGAAGCCGAGCACATCGACGCCTTCCTTGGCCGCGCGCGCCTGGTACTTGGCGAGGAATTGCTCGATGGAGGGAAAGCGGTCGGCGACCTCGGGCACGAAGCTCTCGTAATTGACCAGGCCATTGAGCAATGGGCCGAGCTGTGCCTTCAGCGCGGCGAACTGCGGCCCCACCATGCCGCCACCGAACATGCGCGTCTTGAGGCCGACCTCGCTCGCGGTGCGTATCATGCCGGCCGAATCGGGCGGGTAGGATGCGACGTAGACGAGATCGGGATTGGTCGCCTGGATCGCGCGCAGGATCGGCGAGAAGTCCACCGTGTTGGGCGGATAGGTCTTGTCGTAGACGACTTTCAATCCGCTGCGCTTCACCTGCTCGCGCGCGCCCTGGAGCGCGAGCGCGGGATACTCGGCGTCCGCTCCCACCAGCGCGATGGTCTGCGGCTTGGGGCTGAGGCCCATCGCCGTATCGAAGAACCCCTGCGTCCAGCCGATCGCCGGCTCCGGTCCCGACGGCATGATCTGGAAGTAGCGGTCGTAGCCGAATTTCGAATTGACGTTCAGGCCAAACAGGCCCATGAAGGTCATGTTCCGCTGCATCATGATCGGCATCGCGGGCGCGATCACGTTGGTGCCGTAACCGGACACCACGAGATCCACCTTGTCGACGTCGAGGAGCTTCGAGTAGATGCTCGGCACGGTGGAGGGATTGGTCTGGTCGTCGTAATAGACGAGCTCCACCTTGCGCCCGAGGATGCCGCCTTTCGCGTTCACGTCCTCCTGCCAGATCTGCATCGAGATCAACGCCGCCTTGCCGTTGCCGGCGAGGGGGCCGGTGAGGCTCATGCCGAAGCCGATCTTGAGGGGCTGTTGCGCCAGGGCGGGCGCGGCGACAAGACAGAGGGCGATGAGCGCGCCCGAAAACCACGCGGCCAGACATTTCATTGGGATCTCCTCGTGCCGGTTCCTTTGTGGCTTGGCGATGCTACACCGCGGCGCAGCGGTGTCAATCAGCCGAGGCCACTTCCCAAGATTCACCTCGGGGCGTCCGCAGATTTTGCATCCGCAAGGAGCTTTTCGATGAATTGGTCGGCGACGCGGTCGGCCGCGCGGGCCGCGCCCGCTTGGCCCTTGGCATACTCGAAAGTCCAGATGATCTCCTGCGACTTCGGCTCGGTTAAGCGCAGGCTGGCGAAGCCCGTGACGAATTTCCGGCCGTCTTTCTCGGACTTGGTGGACCCCGCGTGACCCTTCAGGACCGCGTCGGCCGCGCTTTCCTTCTCGACCACGGCAAATCGGCCCGATGCAGCAAGGCGCGAAATCAGCTGGTCACTGATTTCTTTGCCGGCCATGCCGTGTCTCAAAGTAACCGATAGATAGATTTTTCGGATTTCGTGAAGCCGGGGGTTCACGGATGCCATGGGTTGCGCCTGAAGCAGTGCCACCCAGGAGACCAGGAAGATGGCTAAGCACGCGCAGGGCTTGATCATGATTCTCCGATTTGCGGATTGGGCATCGAGTGTCGGCGAGACGCTCAACGAGCGGGGACCGCGGCGCGGTACCAGTCCATGATCGCCCCTCCAGTCCAATGCACGACGCCCGGCTTCGCGAGAATGTGCCGATACAACTCCTCGAGGTAGCGAATGCGATGCGGGACTCCCGAGATGTAGGGATGCACCGCGATCGCCATCACCCGGGACGAGGCGGCACTCTCCTCGTAGAGCCGGTCGAAATGGTCCTTGCCCCGCCGCAGCATCTCCTCGGCGGGATGATTCTGGATCACCATCATGGCGATGTCGTTGATCTCGAGGGAGTAGGGGATCGACACCACGGGCCGGGTCGCGGTCGCAATGTACACGGGCTGGTCGTCGAGCACCCAGTTGGCGACGTATTCGATGCCGGCCTCGGCGAGGTGGTCGACGGTCTCGTAGGTCTCGGTGAGGCCGGGGCTTTCCCAGCCGCGCGGCGGCTTGCCGGTGAACGCGCGGATCGCCTCGATCGTGTCGCGGATCGCGGCCCTCTGGTCCTCGACCTTGTGCATCGGCGCCTGCAGCCAGCCGTGCGCCATGAATTCCCAGCCGGCGTCCTTCGCGGCCTGCGCGACGCGAGGGTAGGTTCGGCACACCAGGCCATTGATTGCGAGCGTGGGTGTGATCTTGAATTTCTGCATGCACTCGAAGAGCCGCCAGAAACCCACGCGCATGCCGTACTCGTGCCACGCCCAGTTCGGCAGGTCGGGCAGCAGCGGCTGGCCCATCGGCGGGGGCAGCACGGTGCGCGGCATGGGCCGCTCGATCCCCCAGTCCTCGACGTTGACGACGCTCCACACCACCATGCGCGCACCGCCGGGAAGCTTGAGGGGCGCACGGTCGACGATCGCCGAGTAGGGCACGCGCTCGCGAGGCGTGCGGGGAGCGCTCATCGCGCGGCCTCGAGCTCGAAGGCGTCGTGCGATTCGGTGTGGACCTGGACGCCGGTGCCCGCCGACTGCACGTCGCCGCTCACCATGTGCAGGCGGTTGCCGAGCGCCGCGCCCGCCAGGCCGTGGCGCGACACCGGCATCGACGGCAGAAGCGACCAGCGATTCGCCGCGGGATCGTAAGCCTCGAGCGCGCGGAAGGTGTACATCATCTGCGCGCTCTGGCCTTCGCCGCCCGTCACGTAGATGCGCCCGCCGTGCACGCCCGAGGCCATGGCGCTGCGGGCCGAAGGCATCCTCGCGCGCGCGCTGCCCCACGCGTCGGCGGCAGGATCGTATTCCTCGACCACGTCCACGTTGCTGCTGCCCGCGCTGATGAAGGCGGCACCGACGCGCCCTCCGATCACATAGACCTTGCTACCCACCACGCCCGCGGTCGCGTGATTGCGCGGCGTGGGCATCGCCGAGCGTTGTCGCCACGTGTTCGTCGCCGGATCGTATTCCTCGACGTTGCCGACCGAAATGTGCGGACGTTGCGGATGTACCGCGGTTTCCTTCGATCCGGGCGCGGTCGTCGCGCCGCCGATCACGTACATCCTGCCGGCGACGGTGACCGCGACCGGAGAGCCGCGCCGGGTGGGCATCGGCGCCAACGCCTTCCAGCTATCGACGGCGGGATCGTATTCCCAGGCGTTGTCGATCGGCGCCCACGCCGGCGGCCCCGACGCGGGCAGCGTGAAGCCGCCGAACGCGTAGATCCTGCCGGCGTGCTCGGTGAATGCGACGTGGTGCGAGAGGAGCGGCATCGGCTTCTTCTGCGCCCACTTGTCGGTGGCCGGATCGTACTCGTACACCATGCCGATCGGCTTCCAGCCCGGCGCGAGGCCGCAGAAGACGTAGAGCTTGCCGCCGGCCGCCACGCCGAGGAGCTCTTCCGCGGGCTCGGGAAAGGGCGCGAGCTTCACCCATTTGCCTTGCGCCTGGACGCAAGTCGTGAAGAGAAGTGCGAGCAGGGTCGCGGCGAGCGCCGAGCGAAGCATTCCGATCATTTTCTCCTCCGGATCTTCAGCAACCGCGCCGCATTGCCGCCCTCGATCATCTCGCGCTCGGCGCGCGCGAGCCGCGGGATCTTCGCGATGAGGCCCAGCGGATCGACTTCCGCCATGTCGTACGGATAGTCGGTGCCGAGGAGGACGTGATCCGCGCCGTACTGGTCGACCATCTGGCGCAGCATGCGCGGGTCGAATGCGATGGTGTCGAAATACATCTTCTTGAGATAACTCGACGGCGGCTTGTTGATGACGGTGCGGCAGTCGGGCCGCGCACGGTGGGCGTGATCCATGCGCGCCCAGTAGTGCGCGAGGAAGCCGCCCGCATGGGGCAGGACGACCTTCAACTTCGGATGGCGCTCCATGACGCCGTCGAAGATGAGGTGGCTCGCCGCGATCGTCGTCTCCATCGGATTGCCGATCACGTTGTTGAAGTAGTGGTCGCGCAGGCGCTCGGCCTGCGTGAAGCCCAGGGGATGCAGGAAGACGACGATGCCGAGCGCCTCGGCGCGCGCGAAGAACTTCTCCAGAGCGAGGCGCGGGTCCGTGAGGTCCAGCCCATTGACGTTGGGAACGATCTCGACGCCGCGCAGCCCGAGCTGCTTTACGCAACGCTCGAGCTCGGCGACCGCGAGGTCGACGTTCTGCAACGGCACCGTGCCCAGCCCGACGAAGCGATCGGGCCAGGTGGCGGCGATCTCGGCGAGGCGGTCGTTCACCATGCGCGCGAGCTCGATCCCCAGCTGCGGCTCGCTCCAGTAGATGACCTGATTGGGCGCCGGCGATATCGCCTGGACGTCGATGCCCATATGGTCCATGTCCGCGAGGCGCCGCTCGATCGAGGTGAGCATCGGGCCGCGCTCCTGCACCTGCTTCGCGTTGACCTCGCGCGTGGCCGCGTTGGAGAAGGCGAAGAGGGGATCGTGCCGCGTGGGATCGAGCGGGGCGATCTTCGCGGCCACCGCCGGGTTGAGATAGTGGCAGTGGATGTCGACGCGCAGGCTCTTGCCCTTGCGCGTGCGCACGATCCTGGTGGAGGCCGACCGCTTCGCGGAGCAGGTGAACATCATGTGCGGAGGCTCCCCGGAGCTCGTCCTCGACCTTGGATTGCCGCTATTTATACAGCGAAATCCGCTGGACTATCATTTGGGGCGACCTGTCCCGGGAGGATTTCATGAATCGCCGTAACCTGCTGCGTGCCGCGCTGGCGGCCTCGATGGCGTGCAACCTGCCGCGGGCGAGCGCGCAAGCCACGCGCATCGAGATCAAGTTCGCGCTCAATCGCGCCCCCTACGACGCGTCGAACGCGCCGTTCCTCCTCGCCCGGGAGAAGGGCTACTTCGCGCAAGAGGGTTTCGACGTCACGTTCTCGCTCTCGAAGAACGCGAGCGACGCGATCCGGCGCGTCGCGACGAACGAATTCGATTTCGGCTTCGTCGACGGCTCGGTGAACCTGCGCGCGGCGATGCAGGGCAAGGGCCCGGCGCCGGTCTACCTGTTCGCGATCTTCGACCGCTCGCCGGCGTGCATCGTCACCTGGAAGGCGAGCGGCATCGACAAGCCAGCCGATCTCGCCGGCAAATCGATCATCGCGACGCCGGGTGACGGCGCCTTCCAGATGTTCCAGCCGTTCCTGCGCGCCGCAGGCATTGCCCCTGGCGCGGTCAAGATCATCGAGGCGGGCCTGGAGGATCGCGAGGCGTCGATGTTCCGCCGCCTGGGCGACGGCGCTATCGGCTTCGACACCACCATCTTCTACAAGCTGAGGGACATGGGCACGAAGCTCGAGGAGCTGAACTTCATGTACTACGCCGACGGCGGCCTCGAGCTGTATTCGAACGGCATCGTGGTCTCGCAGCGCATGCTGCGCGAGCAGCGCGACCGCGTGGCGCCCATGGTGCGTGCTTGCGCGCGGGGTTGGCGCGACGCGCTGAAGAACCCTCGCGAGGCCGTCGACGCCCTCGCCAAGGTGGACTCGCGCATCGACAAGGCGACCGAGGTGGCGCGCTTCGAATGGATCCGCGAGCGCCAGGTCCTGACGGCGCCGGTGCGCGCGAATGGCCTCGGCGTGGTCGATCCCGCGCGGCTACGCCGCCTGGCCGCGCAAATCGCGGGCCCGGGTGCGGACGCGAAGGCCTTCCCGGTCGAGCAGGTCTTCGACGCGAGCTTCCTGCCGGCACTCGCGGACCGCGCGGTGTGACGACTCATCGTCCGTTCGCCTACCAACGAGGGAGGCCGCATTGAAGATCGGGATCGCAGGCACGGGGCGCATGGGCTCGGCGCTGGCCGGGCGCTTGCTGGGATTGGGCCACGAGGTGACGGTGTGGAACCGTACCCGCGACAAGACCAAGGCGCTCGAGAGCGCGGGCGCGAAGGCCGCGGCGACGCCCGCCGAATTGGCGACGCGCTGCGAGATCGTGATCACCATTCTCACCGACGCGGCGGCGGTCGAGGCGACCTACGGCGGCGCGAATGGCCTCCTCGCGGGCGATGCGCGCGGCAAGCTCTTCATCGAGATGAGCACGGTGCGCCCCGGGACCGAGGAGGCGCTCGCCGCCCAGGTGAAGGCCCGGGGCGCGGCGTTGGTCGATTGCCCGGTGGGCGGAAGCGTGGGCCCCGCGAAGGAGGGCAAGCTCTTCGGATTCGTGGGCGGCGAGAACGCGGATGTCGCGCGCGCGAGGCCGGTCCTGGACCAGGTCTGCCGGCGCGTGGAGCACGTGGGCCCGGTGGGCGCGGGCGCGCGCATGAAGCTCGCCATCAACCTGCCGCTCCTCGTCTACTGGCAGGCGCTCGCCGAGGCGCTGTCGCTCGCCGCGCCGCTCGGCATCGAGCCCGCGCGCTTGATCGACATCCTCGCCGACACTTCCGGCGGCCCCAACATGCTCAAGAGCCGCGGCCCCTCGATCGCCGCCACGCTGCAAGGCAGGGAAACCTCGCCCGTCACGGTCGACATCGAGACGATGCGCAAGGACCTGCGCACGATGCTGGAGGAGGCGGCTGCGATGAGCCGCACGCTGCCGCTCACTGCCCGCGCGCTGGAATGCTTCGACGACGCGGTGGGCGACGGCTGGGGCGCGCGCGACGTGACCATGCTCCCGGTGCGTTGGCTGCACAAATAGGTCGTACCTGACACGACTTTTTAGTCGACCTTGATGTTGGCGTCCTTGATGAGCTTGGCGTACTTGACCGCCTCGGTCCTCATGAAGGCGGCGAATTCCTCGGGGGTGCTGCTCACCGCGTCGACGCCGAGCTGGGCGAAGCGCTCCTTCAAGTCCGGGTCCTTCATCACCTTCACGATGTCGGCGTGAAATTTCTGCACGACCGGCCTGGGGGTGCCGGCCGGAATGAGCACGCCCCACCAATTGACGGCGACGAGTCCCGGCATGCCCGACTCGACGCAGGTGGGAATCTCGGGAACGAAGGGACTGCGCTCCGGGCCGGTGACGCACAGCGCCCGCAGCCGCCCCGACTTGATGAACTGCATCGCGGGCAGCGCGTCGGAGAAGACCATCTGCACGTGGCCCGCGACCAGGTCTTGCACCGAGAGGATGCCGCCCTTGTAGGCGATATGGGTGACGTCGAGCCGCGCCAGGTTCTTGAACATTTCGCCGCTCAGGTGCGCCACGCTCCCCGGGCCGCTCGAGCCGAAGTTGACCTTGCCCGGATTCGCCCGCGAATAGTCGATCAGCTCGGCCAGGGTCTTCACCGGCGTCGCCGGATTGACGACCAGGATGTTCGGGCCGGTGGCGATGAGCGACACCGGAACGAAGTCGCGCTCGGAATCGTACGGGACCTTCGAGAGGATCGGATTCACCGTGACCGGGCCGAGATTGCCGATCACGAAGCTGTAGCCGTCGGGAGGTTCTCGTTTCGCGTAGTCCATGCCGATGGAGCCGGCCGCGCCGGGCTTGCTCTCGACCACGACCGCCTGGCCCCAGAGCTCGGAGAGCTTTTGCCCGAGGATCCGCGCCATGAGGTCGGAGCTGCCGCCGGGGGGATAAGTGACGATCAGCTTGACCGCCTTGGCGGGATAGGTCTGGGCGAGCGCCGCGCCCGCGACGAGCGCTGCGGCGAGCCCGGCCGTGACGACCAGCAATCCGAGGGAACGCATGGCTTCCTCCTTGCGGATGCGATGCTGCGAAGGATTATTATCCGATCATGGCCTCGACGCTAGCGGCACCCGGATCGCGCGCCGATCACGCGCTTTCCCTCAACATGCGCCTGGTCGCCCACCACGAGCTGCAGGGCTTCGGCGGCATCGGCGAGGGCATGGCGATGCAGCTCGCCAAGGACGGGCGGCGCATCCTGTGGCTCGCGCACGAATCCGCGCCGAAGAACTTCACCGGCGTGGACGTGACCGATCCGCGCGCGCCCAAGGTCGTCGTGCAGACCGAGCTGCCGCACGCCCGGATGCGCTCCAATTCCCTCGATATCGTGGGCGACGTGATGACCGTCGCCTACCAGACGACGAGCGTCGGGCTCAGGCCCGCGGGCTTCGATCTCTTCGACGTCGGCGTGCCGGAGCGCCCGAAGCTCATCTCGCATTTCGACGCCTCCGGTCCGCATTCGCGCGGCGTGCACGCCGTGTGGTTCGTCGACGGCGAGTTCGTGCACATGGCCGCGGGCGCCGCGGATTTCCAGCCGCGCCATCCCAGCGACGACCAGTGCTATCGCATCGTCGACGTGCGCAACCCCTCCAGGCCCGTGGAAGCGGGGCGCTGGTGGCTGCCCGGCACACGCGAAGGCGACGGCGAGCCCGCGCCGCGGCGGCTCGATCCGAAATTCGATTCGGGCTTTCGCGCGCACAACACCAACGTCTTCCCGCGGCGCCCGGACCGCGCCTACGTGGGCTACATCGACGGCGGCGCGGTGATCCTCGACATCGCCGACAAGGCGCGTCCGAAGCTCGTCGCCCATTGGCGCCATTCGCCCCCCTTCAACGGCTTCACGCATACGGTGCTGCCGCTTTTCGACCGCAACCTCCTCATCGTGAGCGACGAGTGCGTGCAGGACGACGGCGCCGATTGGCCCAAGCTCGTCTGGGTGGTCGATGCGCGCGTGGAGACCCATCCCGTGCCGATCAGCACGTTCCCCGCCGCGCCTTACTCGGCGTTCGCCCGCCGCGGCGGGCGCTTCGGGGCGCACAACCTGCACGAGAACCTGCCGGTGCCCGGATCGTGGCGCTCGGAGGAGCTGATCGTCGGCACGTTCTTCAACGCGGGCGTGCGCGTCTACGACGTGGGCAACGCGTACCAGCCGCAGGAAGTCGCGTACTTCGTTCCGGCCGCTCCGGCGCTCTCGCCGGTGGGCGCCGTGCAGCTGAACGACGTCTTCGTCGACGACCGGCGCCTCGTCTATAGCGTCGATCGTTTCGCCGGCGGCCTCTATATCCTCGAAATGACGCTGTGAGCGCCGCAGCGCCCCTGCACACGGCCGCCGCGGCCGATCCATTGGCGAGCCGATTGCCGGTGACGATCGTCACCGGCTTCCTGGGCAGCGGCAAGACGACGCTCGTCGGCCGGCTGCTGCGCCACCCCGCGATGAGCCGCGCCGCCGTCATCATCAACGAGTTCGGCGACGTGCCGCTCGATCACGAGCTGATCGCCGTTTCCTCGGAGCAGATGGCGGTCCTCGGCAACGGCTGCCTTTGCTGCACGCTGCGCAGCGACCTCCAGGAAACGCTGCGCGAGCTCTTCGTGAAGCGCCGCGCGGGTGAAGTGATCGATTTCGACCGTGTGTTCGTCGAGACCACGGGGCTCGCCGATCCGATTCCGGTCCTGCACACGCTGCAGACCGACGGCCTCCTCGGGGCGCAATACCGGCTGAACGGCGTGGTCACCCTGGTCGACGCGGTCAATGGAATGGCGCACCTCGACACGATGCCCGAAGCGGTGAAGCAGGCCGCGGTGGCCGATCGCGTCGTGATCACCAAGACCGATCTTGCCGAGGGCGCGAGCGTAGAACGATTGCGGCGGCGGCTGGAACGGATGAATCCCTTCGCCACGCTCACGACCGCCGTGAACGGCGAGCTCGACCCGGCGCTTCTCGCCGACATCGGCCTTGCCAGCGTTCGCGCGCCCCCGCAGGACCTCGAGCGCTGGCTTTCAACGAGCGCCACGGCGTTGCGCGAAGCGGGGCAGAGCGGTGCGCTGCAAAGGCCGGTCGCGCCGCTTGGCGGCCCTCACGACGCCGCGATCCGCTCCTTCTGCCTCGAGTTCGACAAGCCCTTCACCTGGGACGCCCTCAATTCCGTGCTGCAGGTCCTTGCCGCATTGCGCGGCCCGGACCTGTTGCGCATGAAAGGCATCGTCCACGTCGCGGGCGAGCCCGGGCCCGTGGTGATCCAGGGCGCGCAGCACCTGTTTCATCCGCCGGTGAGGCTGGAGCCTCGCCGCCAGGCCGATCCGCGCTCGCGCATCGTCTTCATCGTGCGCGACATCCCGCGCGTGTCGATCGAGGCGTTGTTCGCCGCGGTGGGAGCGCTTGGCCAATGAAAGAAAAAGTCGTGTCAGGTACGACTTTCCCGGATCGCGTCGGCGTGGTGGGTCTCGGCATCATGGGTTCGGCGATGTCGGCGAACCTGGTGCGCGCCGGATTTTCGGTGCGCGGCTACGATCCGCTCGCGCGGCGGCGCGCGGAGCTGAAGAAGGCCGGCGGGCATCCGGCGCGAAGCGTCCGCGAGCTCGCCCGGCGCTCGCCGATCGTGATCACGTCGCTGCCTTCGGGCGAGGCGTTGCTCGAGGTGAGCACGGACCTGGCTGCCGCGCGCATTCCCGGGCAAGTCGTGATCGAGACCAGCACGCTGCCGATCGCGGTGAAGGATGCGGCGCGCAAGGTCCTCGCGGCGCGCGGTGTGACGCTCCTCGACTGCCCGTTGAGCGGCACCGGAGCGCAGGCCAGGACGAAGGACCTCGCGGTCTATGCGAGCGGACCGCGTGCTGCCTGCCGGCGTTGCGTGCCGGTCTTCGAGGGCTTCGCGCGCGCGCATTATTTCCTCGGCGCGTTCGGGACCGGCTCGAAGATGAAGTTCGTCGCGAACCTGCTGGTCGCGATCCACAACGTGTCGGCGGCGGAAGCGCTCGTGCTCGGCATGAAGGCGGGGCTCGATCCAGACGCGATGGTGAAGGTGCTGGGCGACGGCGCGGGCTCTTCGCGCATGCTCCAGGTGCGCGGTCCGGTGATGGCGCGCGGCGATTATTCGAACGCGGCCATGAAGGTCGGCGTGTGGCAGAAGGACATGGGGATCATCGCGGATTTCGCGCGCGGCCTCGATTGTCCGACGCCGCTCTTCGCGGCCACGGGTGCGATCTACAACGCGGCCATGGCGCAGGGTTTTGCCGAGGCCGACACCGCTTCGGTGTGCGCGGTGCTGGAGCGATTGGCGAACGCGCGCCGCGACGACTAGAAAAAGGAGGAGTGCCATGGAAAGGCTTCCGATGGTCTCGAAAGGATTCTCGCGGCGGCGCTTCATCGGCGGAGCCGCCTCGGCCACGGTCCTCGCGGGCGCAGGCGCCTGCACCGCTCCGGGCCCGCGGGTGCCGGACTTTCGCTACCGGCTCGGCTTGAGCCAGCCGCTCGACAGTCCCAACTACATTCGCCTGAAGGAGATGGCCGACGGCATCCACGCCGAAACCGGCGGACGCATGCGGATCGACCTCTTCGCCGAGAGCAAGCTCGGCAACGACAGCGCGATGCTCGCCATGCTGCAGAAGAACGAGCTCGAGATGTACATGGGCGGCAACGTGTTCGGGCCGCTGGTGCCGGTGACCGAGATGCCGGGGCTGCCTTTCACCTTCAGGAACTCCGCCGACGTGTTCGCCGCGCTCGACGGCGAGCTCGGCGACCTGGTGCGCGCCGAGATGCAGGCGAAAGGCTTCCGCGCGTTCCGCCACGGATTCGACAACGGCTTCCACCAGCTCACCACCCGCACCAAGCCGATCCGCACCGTCGACGACCTGGTCGGCATGAAGATTCGCACGCCGGTGCAGAAGATGACGGTGGATTTCTTCGAGTCGCTCGGCGCGAAGCCGATGACGTTCACGCTGAACCGCCTCTACGAAGTCCTGAAGGATCACACGGTCGACGCGCAGACCGATCCGCTGCAGATCATCGTCCTGCTGAAGCTGAACGAGGTGCAGACCTATCTCAGCCTCACCCACCATTGGTGGTCGGGCTTCACGCTGGTCGCGAGCCCGCAGGCGTGGAACGCGCTGCCGCCCGATATCCAAACGGTCGTCGACCGGCGCGCGGAAGCGGCGGCGCGCGCGCAACGCCGCGACGTCGAGCGCCTCGATGCGGGCGCGGTCGAATGGCTGCGCGGCAAGGGAATGATCGTCAACACCGCCGACACGAGCGGCTTCCGCAAGCACCTCGGCGCTTTCTACGCGCGCTGGAAGGGGATCTACGGAGACAAGGCGTGGGCGCTGCTCGAAGCCCGCGTCGGCAAGCTGGTCTAGGCATGCGATGAAATCCCGCCGCCGTGAGGCGCGGCGCGCCTCACTGTTCCGCCGTGATCCGGTTGCGCTTGACGAACGAGGCCCAGCGGGCGCGCTCCCTGGCGAGGTCCGCCGCGAACTCGGCCGGCGTATCGAAGACCGGCACCAGGGCCTGCTGCTCCAGTCGCGGCGCCAGCGTCTTCAGGGCCTTTGCGACCTCGGCGGCCATCTTGCGCAGCACCGCCAGCGATACGCCGCTCGGGGCCATCACGCTGAACGATGTCGGCGAATCGATCGTGGGCCACCCGGCTTCGGCAAACGTGGGAATGCCCGGGAGCAGCGGCGTCTTCCTGTCGACGGCGAGCGCCTTGAGCCTGCCGGCGCTCACATACTGAATCGCGGAAGCCAGATCGGTGTACATGAATTGCAGGCGGCCCGCGAGGAGATCCTGGTACGCCGGCCCGATCCCTTTGTAAGGCGCGTGAAGGAATTTCACGCCGCCCGCTTCTTCGATCATGCGCGCCCCGAGATACAGGGAAGTGGCCGTGCCCGCCGAGCCGAAGGCGAACGCTTCCGGCTCCCTCTTCGCTCGCGCGACCAGGTCGTCGATGTCCTTGATTCCCGTGTCGGGGTTCACGATCAGCGCGCTGACCGCCATCACGCCGCGCGCCACCGGCGCCAGGTCGCTCTCGACGTTGTAGGCGAGCTTCATGTCGAACGCCGGGTTGATGGCGATCGACGCGTTCGCGCACACGAGGAAGGTGTAGCCGTCTCGTGGAGCGCTCGCCACGGCCTGCGCACCGACGGTTCCGCTGGCGCCGGGGCGATTCTCCACGATGAATTGCCGGTTCATCGAATCGCCGAGCGCCTGCGCGAGAAGCCGCGCGAAGACGTCGGTGCCGCCGCCGGGCGACGACGGCACGACGAGCTTGACGGACTTCGATGGCCAGGGCTCCTCGGCCGGCGCGAGGCTTGCGGTGACGGCAACGGCAATGGCAATGGCAATGGCAAATAAGGTATGCACAAGGGGCTTCATGTCTAGAGTCCCGCAGGCAGCGGCGGCAGGTCGCTGAAGTATTGCGGGTACGCCTTCTCGGCATCCGTGAGGAACGAGGACGCGAACTGCTCCGGGATGCCGAGCCGCGGCGCGCCTTTGAGCGTGTTCTTGAGCACATCGTCCTCGGCCGCCTCGAAAGCCTGCATCACGGGTCGCGAGACGCGCGGGTCGTAGCTGATGTGGCGGATCGCCTTCCTGCCGACGGCGACATCGAGCCCCGGGACCCATTTGGCGAAGATCCCGACCGCCTCGTCGCGGTTCCTGCGCGTGTACTGCGAAGCCTGCGCGAGGCCGGCGACGAAGGCGCGCATCAGCCGCGGGCTCGCCTCGATCGTCGGTTCGTGCGCGGTCGCGACCATGATGTACGACAGGTGGCCGCCGCCGCGGATCACCGCGTACGACTCGGGCACCTGCTCGAGGACGATGGTGTTGTAGGGCTCCCAGGAGACGATCGCGTCGACGCGTCCGTCCTTCAACGCGGGCGCGAGGGCGGGCGGCGCCATGATGTTCACGACCGTCACGTCCTCGTACTTCATGCCGCGCCGGGCGAGGACCATCTTGAAGTATTCGTCCGAGGTCTGCGCCTGCGCGAGGCCCACGCGCTTGCCTTTCAGGTCCTCGATCGATCCCGCGCGGATGCCGGAGCCCTTGCGCGCGACGATCGCGAGCGGCTCGTCCGCATTGGAGCGCGTGGCGTCGTTCTGGATGATGCCGATCACCCGCAGCGGGTCGCCGCCGTGGCGCGCCTTGAGGAACGTGGTGACGCTCATGTCGCCCACCTGCACCTCGCGCTTCGCCATGGCGTTCACCATGTCCGAGCCGGTGTTGACCACTTTCAGGCGCACGTCCACGCCGTGCGCCTTGAAAAAGCCCTTATCCACGCCGACGAACATCGGCAGGTGGCCGAAGTTGTTGCCGACGACGACGTCGAGGACCGGCAGCGGCTGAGGGATCGGTGCCGGCGTGGAGGTCGCGCAGCTGACGAGCGTGAACGCGGCGAGGGCGGCGAGGGCGAGGCGAGCGTTCATGTCGATCCTCCGTAGATCTCGGGGTTGCAGCAGTTGGGCGGCCGGCGTCCCTCGAGCACCGCGGCGATGTTGTCGACCACGATGTGGGCCATCGATTCGCGCAGCTCGGCGACCGCGCTGCCGATGTGGGGGGTGAGCACGACGTTCGGCATCGCGAGGAGGGAAGCTTCAACCGCGGGCTCGCCTTCGAAGACGTCCAGCCCCGCGCCGGCGATGCGCCCTTCGCCCAGCGCGTGCGCGAGCGCCTTCTCGTCGACGATCGGACCGCGCGCGGTGTTGACCAGGAATGCCGACGCCTTCATCAATCCCAGCTCGCGCTCGCCGATCAGGTGATGGGTCTCGGGCTTGAGCGGTGCGTGCACGGAAACGAAATCGGACTCGGCGAGGAGCTCGTCCAGCGCCGCGTAGCGCAACGCCAGCTCGAGCTCGTCGGCTTCGGGGATGCGCCGCGGCCCCCAGTAGAGCGTGCGCATCGAGAAGCCGCGCGCGCGCCGCGCGACCGCGCGCCCGATGCGCCCGCCGCCGCCGATGAGGCCGATGGTCTTGCCGGCGACGCCGGCGCCTTCGAGGCGCTGCGACTGCCCGCCGGGAAATGCGCCTTCGCGCAGGATCCGATCGCCCTCGAGGATGCGCCGCGCCACGGCGAGGAGGAGCCCGAAGTGCAGGTCCGCGGTCGCCTCCGCGACGATCGGCGGAATCACCGTCACGGGAATGCGGCGCGCGGTGGCCGCGGCGACGTCGATATCCGAGGGCGTGATCTTCATCGAGGCGATCGCGTGGAGCTTCGGGTTGGCGTCGATGACCTCGCCGTCGACGTGGTCCTGCAGCAGGCAGAACAGGATGTCGCTCGCGCTCACCGCGGACTTGAGCTCCTCGCGGGTCATGATGTGCACCGGATCCGGATTGAAGTGCACGTGGGCGACGCCGCGCAGCCGCTCCATGGCGCTTGCGGCGATCGGTTGCGTGATGAATACCCGCGGGCGCATCAGCGCATCCAGCGAACGATTCCGGCCACGCCGTCGACCGCGACTCGCACGCCCTCGGGAATGCGCCGCGTCGCGTCGAGCACGCCGAGAACCGTCGGGATGCCGCGCTCGCGCGCGAGCGACGCGAGGTGCGAGGTGCTGCCCCCCAGCTCGGCCACGACGCCGGCCACGCGCGGCAGCACGGCGCTCAATGCCGGTCCCGCGACCTTTGTGACGAGAACGTCGCCCGGTGCGATGCGCGAGAGCTCGCATTCGCAGCTCACCACGCACGCGCGCCCGGTGCCCCATCCCACGCCCGCCGGTTGCCCGCGAAGCGCCGGGTGACGCAGCCAGATTTCATCGGGGACGTGCGCGGGCTCCAGGTGCAGCGGGCGCGCCTGGAGCAACTTGAACCCCACTTCGTCCTGCGCCCACTCGATCTCCACCGGCATGGCCATCACGTCCTCGGACATGCGCAGCAGCAGTCCCAGCTCGGCGGCCTGGTGGTCGTCGAGGCACGGTTCGGAAAAGAGCGCGCGCGGCGCGCCCCGCTTGCCGTGGGCGCAGGCGATACGGTTGAACTTCCGGCCCGCCGCGTTGCTGCGCACCGCGCCGTCCCGCGCGAGGACGATGCGCTCGGGCACCACCTCGCCCTGCGCGATGGACGATCCCAGCCCCCAGGTTGCGTTGAGGACCATCTCGTCATCGGCGGTGCGGCTCAGGCCGCCTCCGGCGACGCGCGCCGACACCAGCGGCTGGACGAGGACCGCCATGGCCGTGTCCGCGGGGCTTGCCTCGTGGGTAGCCATGTAGCGCAACACGCGCGTCGACCAGAGCGCCGCCCAGCACGAGCGCACGGCGGTGATGAATTCGGCCTCGCCCTCCAGGCCGAGGTAGCTTTCGAACTGCCCCGCGAAGCTCGATCCGAAACGGTCCTCGACCAGCGCGGAAGAACGCACTACCGTGGGCGCGGCGGTCGCGGCGACCATCGCGCGCCACGCCTCGAGGAGCGGCTCGAGCACTTGCGGCATGATCGGCTGGTCCATGAGGCCCAGCTTCATCGCGAGGGCGGCGCGCCTGGCCGTCACCATGTCCGTGGAGCTCACGCTGCGCGCGGTCTCCTCGAGCCCCAGCGACGCCACCTGCATGCGATAGGCGCGCGCGTCGACGCAGAAACCGCCGGGAATCGGCAATCCTGCCTGTCCCAGGCGCGCGAGGTTCGCCGCTTTCGCTCCGAAGCGCCCGGCGTCGGCGGCCTCGGGCGAGGCCAGCGAGACGATCACCCGATGCATCGCGGTCACGACTTTCCGTAGGTGGAGTACCCCGGCATCGGATCGACGACGGTGATCTGCTCGACCGGGAAGTTGGAGACGATCTCGATCCTGTCCTTGTGCACGATCAGCATCTCCTCGATGCGCACGCCCCACTGGTGCGTCTTGCCGTGCTGGGTCTCGAGCGCGAACACCATCCCCTCCTTGATCTCCACCGGATGGTCGAGCGACCAGATGCGCGAGATCACCGGCGGGTCGTACTGCGCGAGCCCCAGGCCGTGGCCCCAGAGGTTGGCGGCCGCCTGGTCTTCCTCCTCGTAACCCCACGCCTCCTTCGCCGAGGGCCACTTCAATGCGATCTCGCGCGTGGTGGTACCGACCTTGACCGCCTTGATCGAATCGTAGAGCCACTTCAACGCCGTGGCGTAGTACTCCTTCTGCTCCTGCGTGGGCTCCTTGCCGACGCAATACGTACGGTAGTAGCACGACTTGTAGCCGTTCCACGTGAGCGCGGCGAGATCCATGAACACGATATCGCCCGGCTTGATGATGCGGTCCGAGAAGTTGCGCCAGTTGGGCCAGGTGTTCAGGCCCGAGGACACGATCACGTCCTCGACATCCTCCATGCCGGGGATGTTGTAGAGGAACTCCATGATGTGCGCGGTCACCTGGTTCTCGGTCAAGCCGGGCTTCAGGAACTTCATGCACTCCCAGTGGGCCGCGTCGCCGATCGCCCCCACCATGCGCATGCACTCCTGCTCGTCGATGTTCTTGATCGCGCGCGCCTCCATCATCGGCGTCATGCCGTCGACCCAGTCGATCTTCGCGTCCTTGAAGACCTGGATCATGTTGATGTCGACGAAGTCCACGCCGAGCTTCATTCCCGCCACGCCGCTTTTCTTCATCTCCTTCACGATCGCGTTGGTGAACTTCGTCACCTGCTGCAGGGAGGCGGGGCCCGCCGCACCCTTGATCCACGCGTACGACCAGCGGATGTTCTCCTTGGGAATCCACGGCGAATGGCGCGCGATGTGCGCCCCGAGGTCGCCTTGCTCGAAGAGCACCGGCGGGTCGTCGCCGCAGAGCAGCGCGTAGCGCAGCCCCGGCTTCAACCGGTTCCATCCCGGCGTGAGCGTGCTCGTCACATAGCGCACGTTCTCGTCGTACATGAGAAGCATGGCGCCCAGTCCGTGGGCCTTCATTCGCGCGCGCGCGCCATCCAGGCGGTAGTTGCGCAGCCGGTCCCAGTTGACGCGCTGCTGCCAGTCCAGCCCCACCATGCCGAAATTTGCCATCTCGCTGTCTCCCGATAGTGAGGCGCGCGCGCGGTCAATCCACGGTTGCGCCGGATTCCCTTGCCACCTTTCCCCAACGCACGATCTCGCCGCCCACGAAGGCGGCAAACTCCTCGGGTGTCCGGCTCGTCACCACGATCGCCCCGCCCACGGCGAGGCGCTGCCTCACGTCGGGCGATTCGAACGCCGCGACCAGCGCCGCGTGGAGCTTGTCGACGATCGGACGCGGCGTTCCCGCGGGAACGAAGACGCCCTGCCACGAGCTCGCCATCAGCTCCGGAAATCCCGCTTCGCCCAGTGTCGGCACGTTCGGCATCGCCTCGAGGCGGCGCGCGCTGGACAGGGCGAGAGCGCGCAAGCGCCCGGCCTGCACGAAAGCCATCGCGGAGGAGAGGGTCACGAACATGAGCTGGGTCTCCCCGCCGAGAAGGCCCGCGACCGCGGGGCCGGCGCCGCCCTTGTACGGGATGTGCACCATCTTCAGGTTCGCGAGCCTCATGAAGCGCTCCATCTCGAGGCGGTCGAACGATGCCGGCCCGGGCGAGGCGAAGTTGAGCGCGCCGGGCCTGGAGCGCGCGAGCGCGACCAGCTCGCTCACGTTGGCTGCGGGGACGCCCGGATTGACCACGAGGACGCTCGGCACCTCCGCCACCAGGGTCACCGCGATGAGGTCGCGTTGCGTATCGATCGGCATGTCCTTGAATACGGCCGGGTTGATCGCGATCGTGCCGATGTTGCCGAGGAAGATCGTGTAGCCGTCGGGCGGCGCCTTGCCCGCGGCCTCGACTCCGATGTTTCCCGAGGCGCCGGCGCGGTTGTCGACGACGATCTGCTGTCCGAGGAGCTCGCCCAGCTTCGGCGAGACGATGCGCGCCACGAAGTCGGACGCGCCGCCGGGGGCGAACGGCACGATCATGCGCACCGACCTGCTGGGATAGCCGCTTTGCGCGAGGGCGGCCGCGGAAACGAGCGCCATGGCGAGCGCAACGGTGCATCTCACGAGTCTCATGGTCCCTCCTTCTCGTCGCCCGCGCCGATCGGCAACGGGATCGCGCGCTTCAGGCGCGCCGAAAGGTCGAACGCCTTGGTCAGCATCAGCCGATGGTGCGCTTCCTCCGCGGTGGCGTGCTGCGTGGTGAGGCCCATCGCGATGCGGTTCAGCCACTGCTCGGTTTCGTCGCGCATCGGACCGCGCAGCTCCCCCAGCGCGATGTCACCGGGCGGATAGCTGCCGAGGAAGTCGACGCGCCGCCCCGTGTCGGGAGCGTAGCCCTCGCCTTGCGCGATGCTGGTGGCAAGCACGATGTCGCGATGCGTGTCGTCGATGGTGAGCACGCCTTCGGTGCCCACCACGCCGACCTCGAGGCTGTAAACCGCGCCCGGCCAGACCACCGGGAGCGCCCACGAGATCGAGCTGTGGTAGAGGCTGCCGTCCTCGAAGGTGATCATCCCCGCGGTCGCGTCGATGCCTCGGCAAATGGGACCGAGCGCCTTGTCGACCGAGCGCGCGTAGACCTCGACGGGGCGCTTCGCCTCCATCATCCACATCGCGATGTCGAGCGCATGGGTCCCGGAGATCACCATCGGCGAGATCTTCGCCGGATCGGGGGTGCGCTTGTAGTTGTCGAGCGCGACCAGGCGATTCATGAAGGCGCGCGAGGTGACGAGCGTCACGTCGCCGAGCTGGCCGGTGCGCACTTTCTCCTTCGCGGTGAGCCAGCGACGGCGGAAGCGTTGCGTATAGCCCACCACCGCGTCGACGCCGGACTGGCGAATCGCCGCGAGCACGCGCTCGGACTCCGCCAACCCGGTCGCGAGCGGCTTCTCGATGAGGAGCGCGAGGCCGCGCTCCGCCGCGGCGAGAACCGGCTCGACGTGCAGATGCTCGTCGGTTGCGATGATCGCCGCCGTCACTTCGGGACGCGCGAGGAGCTCGCGGAAATCCGCGGTGACGAAGTCGGCCTTGACCTGGTCGCCGACGAGCTTGAGGCGATCGGGCCTCACGTCCGCGAGGCCGATGAAATCGACCTGCGGGTGGCGCGCGGCGACCTCCGCGCGAAATAGCCCCACGCGGCCGGCGCCGATGATGGCGAGGCCGATGCGCCTGGGACTTCTGCGCGCCACGGCAAGGCCTCAGGCGGCGGCTCGGACCTTTTGGGTGTCGGCAAGCGGCAGGGAAACCGGCAGGTTGGACTCCGCCGACAGGTCGGCGGCGATGTAGACCTCCATCACCATGCGCGCGTGCTCGGGCGTCACCAGCACCGGACGGCCGAGTACCACCGCCTCGAGGAAGTGCACGGTCTCGGCGGCCATCGGCCCGGCGAAGGTATGGTCCACCGGCTCGCCCGGCATCGTGGACATCGGCAGCTGCATGCCCTTGGCCATCGTGTTGAGGACCACGTCGCGATGGCTGTCGTCGACGATCAGGGCGCCCTCGGTGCCGATCATCTCGATCCACGTGGTCGAGAAATTCGGATAGCCCGGCGGCAAGGTCCAGCCGCCGCCGACCACGAAGGAGAGCCCGCTGTCCATCGTGACGTTGATCCACTGCGTGTCGGCGATGGGCGCGCCGCTCGCCTCCTTCATCACGCCGTAGTTGGCCTGGGAGTACACGCGCACCGGCTTGGCGGGCTCCAGGCACCAGAGCACGAAGTCGAGGTCGTGCGTCGACTCCATCGCGGCGGGCGAGAGCTTGATGCGCCCGCTGATCTTCTTGCCGAGACTGCGCGTGATGTGCCGGCTCACCAGCGCGCTCACCGGCCGGCCGATGGTGCCGTCGCGAATCGCCTTGCGCACGTAGGCGAACTTGGGATTGAAGCGCTGCGAATAGCCGATCGTGAGCTTCACGCCCTGGTCGCGGGCGAGCGCGATCAGCTCGTCGGCCTCGGCCAGCTCGAGCGCCATCGGCTTCTCCAGGAAGACGTGCTTGCCCGCGGCGAGCCAGTCGCGCGCCATCGGAAAATGCGTCGTTTCCGGGGTCGCCGAGACGTACACCGCCTCGATCTCGTCGATCTCGAGCAGCTCGCGGTGATCGGCCACCGCCTTGCGGGCGCCCGTCGCGCGCGCGACCTCGGCCAGGCGCTCGGGGCGGATCTCGGCCAGGTAGAGGCTCTTCACCAGGGGATTGGCGGCGCAAGCCTCGGCGCGGATGCCGCCGCACCAGCCGGTCCCGACGATCGCCACGCCGATCTGTTTCATCGCGCAATTCTCCTCTATGAATTTGTTATGCTGACGCACCGTTCGCAGCGCGCTTCCAGGCCGTTCATTTTTTCGCAGCATATTCCAAAACATGGACTTTCGTTCCGAGCGCTTTACCTTCTTCCGCATGAACGGCAGCGAGCGCTCGCTCGAGTCCGACGCCCGCATTCGCGCCGCGATGCGGTGAGCTCTTCAGTGCGCCCTGTCGAAAATCTCGGTGTGGAGGCGCCGCTCGACGAGGAAGTCGACGCGAGCGAATATGGCGGGCCGCTCGAGTGGTACTGGCACTTCAGCCAGAGGAACGACTTCCAGACCGACAGCGAGCAGCTGAAGGTCCTCGAGCACCTGCAGCGGCTCTTCGAGGAGCTCGAGGAATACCGGCTCTATCGCGCCGGCAAGCTGAACCGGCTGGTCACCCACCTCGGCGCGGGCAGGAAGCCGCCGCGCGGCATCTACATCTGGGGCGGAGTCGGTCGCGGCAAGTCGCTCATGATGGACGCCTTCTTCAAGGTCTCGCGCCACCGCAGGAAGCGCCGCGTCCACTTCCACGAGTTCATGCGCGAGATCCATGCCCGCATGCGCGCGATGCAGGGCCGGGAGGATCCCCTCGACGCGATCTCCACCGAGATCGCGCGCGAGCTGCGCCTCCTCGCCTTCGACGAGTTCCACGTGAGCGACATCGCCGACGCCATGATCCTCGCGCGCCTCCTCGAGCTCCTGATCGACAAGGGCGTGGTGTTCGTGCTGACGTCGAACTACAGGCCCGACGACCTCTATCCCAACGGGCTGCAGCGCGCGCGCTTCCTGCCGGCCATCGAGATCCTCAAGCGCGACCTGGACGTGGTCGAGCTGGGCGGGTCCACGGACCACCGCCGGCGCCTCCTCGACGGGCTGAGCGTCTACTACACGCCCATCGATGCCCGGGCCGACGAGCACCTCGCGAGATTCTTCGAGGCGATGACCAAGGCCACCTACGCCGAGAACGGCACGATCGCGGTGGGCGGGCGCGACATCGCCTTCCGGCGCCGCGCCAAGGGCGTCATCTGGTTCGACTTCGCCGAGCTCTTCGAGCGTCCGCGCTCGCAGGTGGATTACCTCGAGATCGCGAGCGCCTATCACACCGTGCTCATCTCCGGGGTGAAGCGCATGGTCGCGACGCAGACCGACGTGGTGCGCCGCTTCACCTGGCTGGTGGATGTCTTCTACGACCAGCGCGTGAAGCTCGTGCTCTCCGCCCAGGCCGCGCCCGAGTCATTGATCGAGGCCTCCGAAAGCGCTTCACCGCCGGAGCGCATGGTGCGCAAGGAGTTCGCGCGCACCGCGAGCCGGCTGCGCGAGATGCAGTCGAAGGACTATTTCTCGCGCAAGCACGCCTCCGCCGCCGATCCTCAGGTGATGGTGAAATAATGGTGTCAGGTACGATAAGTCGTACCTGACACGACTTTTCATGCCGTCACTCCACTCCACCCAGACATTCCAGGTTTTCAAGGCGCTCTACCTCACGAAGGGGGAGGGCAGCGAGTTCAGCGCGCGCGTGGCGCAGGTCGACGAGAAGGACCTGCCCGAAGGCGACGTCACGCTGCGCGTCGAATACTCCACGATCAACTACAAGGACGCGCTCGCCATCGCCAACGCCTCGCCCATCGTGCGCAAGTGGCCGATGGTGGCCGGCATCGACGGCGCGGGCACGGTGGAGGAGAGCCGGCACCCGCTGTGGCAGGCGGGCGACCGCGTGATCCTCAACGGCTGGGGCGTGGGCGAGAGCCACTGGGGTTGCCTCGCGCAGCGTGCACGCCTCAAGGGCGACTGGCTGGTGCGCCTTCCCGCGGGCATGACCACGCGCCAGGCGATGGCGATCGGAACCGCGGGCTATACGGCGGCGCTCTCGGTGATGGAGCTCGAGCGGCTCGGCGCGACGAAGGAGCGCGGCGAGGCATTGGTCACCGGCGCCACCGGCGGCGTCGGCAGCATCGCGGTGGCGCTCCTCGCGCGGCGCGGCTATCGCGTCGCCGCGTCCACCGGCAAGAGCGCGGAAGGCGATTACCTGCGCTCGCTGGGCGCGGCCGAAATCGTCGATCGCAAGACGCTGTCGGAGCCCGGCAAGCCGCTGCAGAAGGAGCGCTGGGGCGCGGTGATCGATTCGGTCGGCAGCCACACGCTCGCCAACGCCTGCGCGCAGACCGCCTCCGAAGGCGTGGTCACCGCGTGCGGCCTCGCCCAGGGCATGGATTTCCCGGTGACCGTCGCGCCCTTCATCCTGCGTGGCGTGACCTTGCGCGGGATCAATAGCGTCTTTGCGCTGCGCGGGCACCGTGAGAAGGCCTGGGAGCTCCTCGCGCGCGAGCTGGAGCCGGCGATGCTCGAGTCCATGGTGACCGAGATCGGCCTCGCGGAGGCGATCGCGCGCGCGCCCGACGTGCTCGCCGGGAAGATCCGCGGCCGCCTCGTGGTCGACGTCAATCGCTAGGGATGCCGTGACGAGCTACAAGGATTTCTACGCGCGCTCGGTGGAGGACCCCGCGGAGTTCTGGAGCGAGGAGGCGCGGCGCATCGACTGGCACAAGCCCTTCGACAAGGTGCTCGAGTATTCGAAGCCGCCGTTCCGGCGCTGGTTCGTGGGCGGGGAGACCAACCTCTGCTACAACGCGGTCGACCGGCACGTGGCCGGCCGCGGCGAGCAGGCCGCGCTGGTGTGGATCTCGACCGAGGTGAACCAGACCCGCTCCTTCAGCTACGGCGAGCTCTACGGCGAGGTGAACCGCTTCGCGGCGATCCTGAGGGACCTGGGGGTCGGCAAGGGCGACCGCGTGCTGATCTACATGCCGATGACGCCCGAGGCGGTGTTCGCCATGCTCGCCACCGTGAGGCTGGGGGCGATCCATTCGGTGGTGTTCGGCGGGTTCGCGGCCGCGAGCCTCGCCGCGCGTATCGACGACGCGCAACCCAAGGTGATCGTGACCAGCGACGCCGGCATGCGCATGGGCAAGATGACGGCGTTGAAGCCGCTGGTGGACGAGTCGCTCAAGCTCGCGGCCTCGCCGCCGAAGCATGTGATCGTGGTCGATCGCGGGCTGGATCCCAAGACTTCGCTCATGGCGGGGCGCGACATCGACTACGCGCAGGCACGCGACGCCCACCGCAATGTCGAGGTGCCGGTTACCTGGCTCGAGTCGAACGAGCCCTCGTACATCCTCTACACCAGCGGCACCACCGGCAAGCCCAAGGGCGTGCAGCGCGACACCGGCGGCTACGCGGTGGCGCTCGCCGCCTCGATGGCGAACATCTTCTGCGCGCGGCCCGGTGAAGCGTACTTCTGCACTTCCGACATCGGCTGGGTGGTGGGGCACTCGTACATCGTGTATGGCCCCCTCATCAACGGCTCGACCACGATCATGTACGAGGGCGTTCCGATGCGCCCGGACGCCGGCGTGTGGTGGAAGATCGTGCAGGACTACAAGGTGACCTCGATGTTCTCGTCGCCCACCGCGATCCGCGTATTGAAGAAGCAGGATCCGGCGTGGATGAAGAAATACGACACGTCGACGCTGAGGTACCTGTACCTCGCCGGCGAGCCCCTCGACGAGCCCACCGCGCGCTGGGTGTCCGACTCCCTGGGCGCGCAAATCGTCGACAACTACTGGCAGACCGAGTCGGGCTGGCCGATCCTCACCGCGTGCCCGGGCATCGAGGACACGCCGCGCAAGTTCGGCTCGCCGTCCTTCGCCGCCTACGGATATACCCTCAAGCTGAAGCACGAGGAGACCGGCCGCGAAGTCGGGACGAACGAGAAGGGGGTGCTGTGCATCGTGCCGCCGCTGCCGCCCGGCGCGATGACGACCCTCTGGGGCGACGACGAGCGCTACGTGAGTACCTATTACAGGTCGTTCCCCGACGAGATGGTCTACACCACCTTCGACTGGGCCACGCGCGACGCGGACGGCTACTATTTCGTGCTCGGGCGCACCGACGACGTGATCAACGTCGCGGGGCACCGCCTGGGCACGCGCGAGATCGAGGAGGCGGTGCAGGCGCACTCGAACGTGGCCGAGGTGGCGGTGGTGGGCGTGGCCGACGCGTTGAAGGGCCAGGTGCCGATGGCGTTCGCCGTGCTGAAGGATACGTCGCGCACCGCCACGCCCGAGCTCGCCGCGGCCCACGAGAAGGAGATCATGGCGACCGTGGACCGCGAGCTCGGCGCCATCGCGCGCCCCGCGCGCGTCTGCTTCGTGAGCGCGCTTCCCAAGACGCGCTCCGGCAAGCTCCTGCGCCGCTCCATCCAGGCCATCTGCGAGGGCCGCGACCCCGGCGACCTCACCACCATCGAGGATCCCACCGCCCTCGACCAGATAAGGGGTCAGATTACTTTTCGGGTCGAAAAGTAATCTGACCCCCTTACAACCCCGTTACTTGCAGGGGCCCAGGTATTTGCTTTCCATGTGCTGGGTCATGTTCATCATCCTGCCGTCCTGGTCCATGGCCATCTTCATGTCCATGTTGAAGCCCTCGCCGGTGAAGGTGATCTTGTTGTCGGCGGACATCTTCGGCTGCTTGCACTCCATGGTGTAGCTCGCGGTGTTGCCCGACTGGCTGAAATTCTTGATCTCGCACGACTCGGGCATCTTGCCGTCGCGCCCCGCGCCGCGGCCCATCTGGCCTTTCTCGATGTCCTGCGGCGTCAGGCACTTCTGGAACGTCATGCTGTGCTTGGCCATGCCGGGCGGCATCCCGGGAATGGCGCCCATGTCCATTTCCATCTTGTACTCGTACAGGCCGTCCTTCATCTTGCCCTTGAAGCTGTCGAACGGGCCGGCGATCGCGACCGCCGAAACGGCGGCGCAGGCGATGGCGAGCAGGCGGGCTTTGGTCATTGCGATGGAACCTCGCGGGTGAGAAGCGGCGAGAATACCCAATTCCCGAACGCGGAGCCACTAGAATACGGGCTATGGCAAGCCAGCTCGACCTCTCCCGGGACAAGAAGGCGCTGCGCCGCGAGATGATCGCGCGCCGCGACGCCGTGCCCGGCGAGGAACGCCAGAGCATCGCCGCCGCGCTGCTGGCGAAGCTCGTCGCGCTGCCCGAGTACCAGGCGGCGCGCTCGGTGCTCGCCACCATGGCGATCGCGAGCGAGTGGCCGACGCGCGGGTTCATCGAGCGCGCGCGCCGGGACGCGAAGGTCATCGTCCTGCCGCGCATCACGCCCGCGCCGCGCCATCTCGAGATCCACGTGGTCGCCGACTTGGAGCGCGATCTGGTCCCCGGCGTCTGGGAGATTCCCGAGCCGGATCCCGCGCGCTGCCGCAGGGTCGAGCTCGCCCAGGTCGATTTCGCCCTGGTTCCCGCGCTCGCCGTCGATCGCGCCGGCTACCGGCTCGGCTACGGCGCCGGCTACTTCGACCGCCTCCTCGCGGGCCGCGGCGCGCGGCCGTTCTGCGTGACCGCGCTTCCGGCCGCTGCGGTGCTGGCGAATGTCCCGCGCGAACCCCACGACATCCCCGTGGATCGCGTCGTGAGCGACGCGCCGTGAGCGCGCGCATCATCGACGGAAAGGCGATCGCCGCCGAGTTCCGCGCGGAGTTCGCCATCCGCGTCGAGCGCCTGAAGCGCCGCGGCGTCGTGCCCGGCCTCGCCGTGGTGATCGTCGGCGCGGACCCGGCGAGCCAGATCTACGTGCGCAACAAGGCGCTCGCCTCGGGCGCGATCGGCATGCACTCGGAAGTCCACGCGCTCGCGGCGGACACCACGGAGGCGCACCTCATCGCGTTCGTGAAGCGACTCAACGCAAACGACGCCATCCACGGCATCCTCGTCCAGCTGCCGCTTCCCAGGCACATCGAGAGCCGCGCGGTGATCGAGGCGATCGCGCCGGAGAAGGACGTGGACGGCTTCCATTACTTCAACGTGGGCTCGCTGTTCATGGGCGAGCCCGCGTTCTATCCATGCACGCCCTTCGGCGTGATGAAGATGCTCGAGCACGAGTCGATTCCGGTCGAGGGCGCGCACGCCGTGGTCGTGGGGCGCTCGACCATCGTCGGCAAGCCGATGGCGCTCCTCCTCCTTAACGCCGGCGCGACGGTCACCATCTGCCACTCGAAGACGCGCGATCTCGCCGCCATGACGCGCCAGGCCGACATCCTGGTCGCGGCCGTGGGCCGTGCGCGCCTCATCACCGCGCCCATGGTGAAGCCGGGCGCGGTGGTGATCGACGTCGGCATCAACCGGCTTGCCGACGGCAAGCTCGCCGGCGACGTGGATTTTGGCCCCGTCTCGGAAGCGGCGGGGCGCATCACGCCGGTGCCGGGCGGCGTCGGCCCGATGACGATCGCCATGCTGCTGGGAAATACGGTGAAGTCCGCGGAACGCGCGGCCGGTCTCGGAAGCCGCGCCGAGACCCGCATCGCCTGATCGGGAAGGAGCGCCATGAACGCCTACGAGCAGGGACTGGAACCCAACGACGCCAACTACACGCCGCTCACGCCGGTGTCGTTCCTCGCCAAGGCCGCATCCGTCTATCCGGAGCGCACCGCCGTCATCCACGGCGTGGTGCGGCGCAACTGGCGCGAGGTGTACGCGCGCGCGCGCCGTCTCGCCTCCGCGCTCGCCAAGCGCGGCGTGCAGCGGGGCGACACCGTGGCGGCGATGCTGCCCAACGTCCCCGCGATGGTGGAGCTGCACTTCGGTCCCGCGATGTTCGGCGCCGTCCTCAATGCGCTCAACACGCGCCTGGACGCCGAGGCGATCGCCTTCATGCTCGACCACGGCGAGGCCAAGGTCCTGTTCACGGATCGCGAGTTCTCCGCGATCGTCGCGAAGGCCCTCAAGCTCGCGAAGTCGAAGCCGCTCGTGGTGGACGTGGACGACGCGCTCTACGACGGCGCCGGCGAGGGGCTCGGCTCGATCGAGTACGAGGACTTCATCGCCCAGGGAGACGCGAATTTCGAATGGAAGGTCCCGCCCGACGAGTGGAACGCGATCGCGTTGAACTACACCTCGGGCACCACCGGCAACCCCAAGGGTGTGGTCTACCACTATCGCGGCGCGTACCTGAACGCGCTCAACAACATCCTCGACTGGTCCATGCCGAAGCACCCGGTGTACCTGTGGACGCTGCCGATGTTCCACTGCAACGGCTGGTGCTTCAACTGGACCATCGCCGCGGCCGCGGGCACCAACGTGTGCCTTCGCAAAGTGGAAGCGAAGCTGATCCTCGAGCTCATCCGCGACCACAAGGTGACGCATTACTGCGGCGCGCCCATCGTGCACTCGATGCTGGTGAACGCGCCCGCGGAATGGCGCAAGGGCATCGCGCACGAGGTGCATGCGCTGGTGGCCGCCGCGCCCCCGCCCGCGGCGATGATCGAGGGCATGGGCAAGATCGGCTTCGACATCACGCACGTCTACGGCCTTACCGAGACCTATGGGCCGGCGGCGGTGTGCGCCAAGCACGGCGAATGGAACGACCTTCCCCTCGAGGAGCAGGTGCGGCGCAACGGCCGGCAAGGCGTGGCCTACCTCCTCGAGGAGGGCATGAGCGTCCTCGATCCCGAGACCCTGCGCCCGGTGCCGCTCGATGGCGAGACCATGGGCGAGATCATGTTCCGCGGCAACATCACCATGAAGGGCTACCTCAAGAATCCCGCCGCGACCGAGGAGTCGTTCCGCGGCGGCTGGTTCCACTCCGGCGACCTGGGGGTGATGCACCCCGACGGCTACGTGAAGATCAAGGACCGCTCCAAGGACGTGATCATCTCCGGCGGCGAGAACATCTCGTCGCAGGAAGTCGAGGATGTGCTGCACGGGCACCCCTCGGTGATGATGGCCGCGGTGGTGGCGCAGCCCGACCCCAAATGGGGCGAGACGCCGTGCGCTTTCATCGAGCTGAAGGAGGGCGCCTCCGCGAGCGTGGAGGAGATCATCGAGTTCTGCCGCGCGCGCATGGCGCGCTTCAAGGCGCCCAAGACGGTGGTGTTCGGCATATTGCCGAAGACTTCCACCGGCAAGATCCAGAAATTCATCCTGCGCGAGCGCGCGAAAAGCACGGCGGCCATCGAGTGATGCTTGCAAAGGGCTATGAACGCAGATGAACGCAGATAAAGGCGCGCAGATGAACGTACCCCGAAACCCATTTGATATTTTGAACCGAGCCCTTGGATGCATCCGGGGTACGTTCATCTGCGCTATATCTGCGTTCATCTGCGTTTCCAAAGCCTTTCGCCCGCAATGAGCACGATGCGCGAAGGGGCAGTACGGTGCCTGGATCCGCACGGGTTCCACTGGGTGCGCTACGTGGAGTGGGGCGACGCGAAGAACCCGAGGGTGCTGGTGTGCGTCCACGGACTCACCCGGAACGCGCGCGATTTCGACTACGTCGCCGAGCACCTCGCCGACGCCTACCGCGTGGTGAGCGTGGACGTCGTGGGGCGGGGCCGCAGCGACTGGCTGCGCGATCCCGTGGACTACAACTACCCGGTGTATTGCGGCGACATGGCCACACTCATCGCGAGCCTGCACGCGGAGACCGTCGACTGGCTCGGCACCTCCATGGGCGGGATCATCGGCATGATCATGGCGAGCCTGCCGGGCACCCCGGTGAGGAAGCTGGTGATGAACGACGTGGGCGCGCTGATCCCCAGGGCGTCGCTGGTGCGCATCGGCGAGTATGTCGGCCGCGAAGTCCCCTACGATTCGATCGACGCGCTGGAGGCCGCGATGCGCGCCGTGAGCCCGTTCGGAAACCTCTCCGCCGCGCAATGGCGTCACCTCGCCTTGCACGTGGCCAAGCAGGATGACCACGGCAAGTGGCGCTTCCGCTACGACCCGGGCATCGGCAGGAATTTCCATGCGGCGCCGCCCGCGGACATCGACTTGCGCCCCTACTGGCAGGCGGTGCACGGACCGGTGCTGGTGATCCGCGGCGAGCATTCGGACCTCCTCACGCGCGCGACGCTCGACGAGATGCTGAAGCACCCGCATACGCAGTCGTACGTCGTCGCCGATACCGGCCACGCGCCGATGCTCATGGACGACGCGCAGGCGGGCGTCATCCGGCGCTTCCTCCTCGGCTGACCGCATGGCGCGCGATTCCGGCGCGTACGATGCGCTGATCATCGGCGGCGGCCACAACGGGCTCGTGTGCGCGTGCTATCTCGCCGCGGGCGGGCTCGAGGTCTGCGTGGTCGAGCGCCGCGCCGAGGTCGGCGGCGCGGCGGTCACCGAGGAATTCCATCCGGGCTTCCGCAACTCGACCGCGAGCTACACGGTGAGCCTCCTCAATCCGAAGGTGGTCCGCGAGCTGAAGCTGGCGAGCCACGGGCTCACCATCGTGGAGCGTCCGTTCGCGAATTTCCTGCCGCTTCCCGACGGCAACTTCATCAAGGTGGGCGGCGGCCTCGAGGCCACGCAGCGCGAGGTCGCGAAGTTCTCGAAACGCGATGCCGAAAGGCTGCCGGAGTACTACGCGCGCCTCGAGGTCGTCGCGGACATCCTGCGCGGGCTTCTCCTCGAGACCCCGCCCAACGTGGGCGGCGGCGTGGCCGAGCTCTTCGGCGCGTGGAAGGTCGGCAAGCGCCTGAACGCGCTGCCGCTCGCGGCCAAGCGCGATGTGCTCGACCTCTTCACCGTTTCCGCCGCGCAGTGGCTCGAGCGCTGGTTCGAGTCCGACCCCATCAAGGCCTGCTTCGGCTTCGACGCGGTGGTGGGCAATTTCGCGAGCCCCTATTCGGCGGGCTCGGCTTACGTGCTGCTGCACCACGTCTTCGGCGAGGTGAACGGCAACAAGGCAAGCTGGGGCCACGCGATCGGCGGCATGGGCGCGATCACGCAGGCGATGCGCCGCGAGGCCGAGGCGCGCGGCGTGGCGATCCGCACCGGCCAGGGTGTGGCGAAGATTCTCGCGCAGGGCGGCCGCGCGCGCGGCGTGGCGCTCGACGACGGCACGACGATCGCCGCACGCTGCGTGGTCTCGAACGCGCACCCGCGTGCGCTGCTCGCTCTCCTCGGCGACGAGGGGGCCGAGTGGCGCGAGGCCTTCGGCCACTATCAGTCCGAGTCGGCCACCTTCCGCATGAACGTGGCGCTCGCGGAGCTGCCGCAGTTCTCGTGCGCGCCCGCCGCGGATGCCCAGCCCCATCACCGCTCCGGAATCATCATGGCGCCGTCGCTCGCCTTCATGGACCGCGCCTTCTCGAGCGCGCGCGAGCTCGGCTGGTCGCGCGAGCCGATCGTGGAGATGCTGATCCCCAGCACCGTCGACGATTCGCTGGCGCCTCCCGGCCAACACGTGGCGAGCCTCTTCTGCCAGCACTTCCGCTATGCGCTTCCCGCGGGCGGCAAGTGGGACGAGGAGCGCGAGCGCGCGGCCGACGCGGCGATCGACCAGGTGAGCCGCTTCGCGCCCAACTTCCGCGCGTCGATCCTCGGCAAGCGCGCACTCTCGCCCCTCGACCTCGAGCGCGAATTCGGCCTCGTGGGCGGCGACATCTTCCACGGCAAGCTCAGCCTGAACCAGCTCTTCAGCGCGCGCCCGGTCCTGGGCCATGGCAATTACCGCATGCCGCTGAAGGGCGTCTATCTATGCGGCTCGGGGGCGCATCCGGGCGGCGGGGTGACCGGGGTGCCGGGCCACAACGCGGCGCGGGAGGTGCTGCGCGACTGGCGAAAGGGCCGAATCGCGGCCTGAATGCGGAATTTTCCGCATTGTCAGCCCCACGCCGAAGGGGCTACCATGCCGTTAGAGCGCTCATTGGGTTCCCCATGAGGGCGCCGCGCGCGCAATTCAAGAACGATGGTCTGGCGCAGGGAGTTCGCATGACATTCATTTCCGTCGCGAAGCGATTCGCCGCGTTGCTCACATTCGCTGCGTTGCTGGGCTTCTCGGCGCTTGCCACAGCCGTCACCAGCCCGCCCTTCGTCCAGCTCACCTACTCGCCCTCCAGCATCACGCAGGGTGGCGTCGCTTCCCTGGTCGTCCAGATCATGGATACGAGCGGCGCGGGCTTTACCTCGGGCCAAACGAGCTCTCCGATCACGTATTTCACGGGTACGGGAACCGCCGGCGTGAGCAACACCGGCAACGTGATATCGAACGATTGCGGCGGCATCGGCTTCACGCTCACTGCGAACGCGGCCCAGGGCCAGTTCGGCGTGACCGGCGTCGACCTGGGCGCTTCCGCGAGCTGCTTCATCTACATCGAAGTCACGACGTCGGCCCCCGGAACGTACACCACCGGATATCCGGGCGGGGTGCCCTTCACGGCCAGTACTGGAACCAGCAACAACTCGGTTTCCACCACGCTCACCTCCGTCGCGCCCACCGTGGTGACCAATACCAATGACAGTGGCGCGGGCTCCCTGAGGGATGCCATCAATATCGCCAACGGCGGCGGATCGTGCCCGGCATCTTCCACCTCGATCACTTTCGCGATCGCCCCGGGAACGGGACCCTTCACGATCCAGCCCGCCACGCAATTGCCGGCGATCGCCTGCCCCAACACCTTCATCGACGGCTATACGCAGTCCGGATCATCCCCCAATGGCGACACGTCGGGCGGCAACAACGCATCGATCCAGGTCGTGCTCGACGGCAGCGCGTGTTCCGCTTGCGACGGCCTGCAGATCCAGGCTTCGAACGTCATCGTCAAGGGGCTCGCGATCCGCTCCTTCGGCGGCTCGGGAATCCTGGTCGCTTCGGGCGCGGCCACGATCCTCGGCAACTACATCGGGACCGATCCGGGCGGGATGAACGCATTCGGCAACGCGGCGGCGGGCGTCCAGGTGACCGGCGGAACTCTCCAGCTCGGCGGGAGCTCTGCGGCCGATCGCAATCTCATCTCCGCGAACGGCGTCGGCGTGTCCGTCTCGGCAGGCGCCACCGCGAGCATCACCAACAATCAGATTGGCGGCAAGCGCGACGGCAGCGCCGGCAACGGTAACGCCGCCGAGGGCATCCGCTTCACGGGCGTGAACTTCTGCTGCAACTACATCTCCGACAACTTCGTGCACGAGAACGGCGCGGCCGGAATCCTGCTGGATGCGGGCACCACGGGCAGGGTGGTCCTCTCCGCCAACATGAGCTACGCGAATGCCGGCATCGGCATCGACATCAAGGGCGATGGGGCCACGCTGAACGACGAGGCCTCGCCGCCCTACGACACCGACGGCGTGCAGAACTATCCGGTCGTCACCTCGGTCGCCCACGCGGGCGGCAATACGGTGGTGACCGGCTACCTCAAGTCCGTGGCGTCGTCGTTCAGCCCGTATCCCGTCACGATCGAGCTTTATCACAACAGTGTTTCGAGATCGCAAACGGAAGGCGAGCAGTTCATCGACTCGTTCAACGCCAGCCTCGACACGACGGGCGTCATCTCCTTCACGCGCACCATCGCCGGCAGCTGGAACAACGTGTCGGCCGCCACCACCGTCGATACCTGCGGCGACGGCTGCGTGCGCAGCTCCGAGTATTCGCCGTCGGTGGCGGTGACCGACCCGCTGGTGGTGGTCAACACCAAAGACAGCGGCGCGGGGTCGCTGCGCGATGCGATCAACTTCGTGGACGCGAACTGCGCCGCGCAGACGATCACGTTCAACATCCCGGGGCCGGGGATCCAGACGATCTCTCCGGCCACGGCTTTGCCAGCGATCTCGTGTCCTGGAACGGCCATCGACGGATTCACGCAACCCGGCGCACACGCGAACCTGGCCGGCGACGACGCGGTGCGTCTCATCGAGATCAACGGGGGGCTCGCCGGAATCGCGAACGGGCTCGAAGTCCGCGCTGGAGGGGTCACGATCCGTGGCCTGATCATCGACAACTTCCAGCAATTGGCGGCGATCCTGGTCGATGCCTTCTCGGGGGCGTCGGGAATCCAGATCCTCGGCAATGTCCTCGGCGATCCGACGGGAACGCGCGCCAGGAAGAATTCGATCGGCGTGCAGGATTCCATGTCGATCCCGGCGCTCGGTCTGGCGGCCAAGCGCCGCGCGATTTCCGGCAAGGGCACAGGGCCGCAGCGGCTCATGGTGGGCGGCGGCTCGCTGGGCGATCGCAACGTCATTTCCGGCAACGACATCGGCGTCTGGATCAAGGCGAGCGATTCCGCGGTCATCCAGAACAACTACATCGGCACGAACGTAAGCGGCACGGGCGCCAGCGGCAACGACACCGGCATCACGACGTCGTCGGGAGTCGGGAGCATCGCAATCGCGGGCAACGTCGTCGCCGGCAACATCAACGACGGCATCAAGTTCGTGGGCGGCTCACCGATCCTGGTGCAGGGAAACTTCATCGGCACCAACGCGGCGGGCGCGACGGGGCTCGGCAACGCGTTCGCCGGCGTCAACGTTCAAGCGAGCGGTGCCCAGGTCGGCGGTCCTTCGCCGGGGAACGGCAACGTCATCGCCTTCAACGGCGCAAGCGCAGTCCAGGTCCAGACGACCGGCGTCTCGATCCGCGGCAATTCGATTTATCAGAACACCGGGCTGGGCATCGACCTGGTCGGGCAGACGCCGGCGGCGGGGCAGGATCATTGCGACGCCGATGCCGGCTCGAATAACGGGCAGAACTACCCGGTCATCACGACCGCGTCGCTGGGCGGTGGCAACCTTACCGTCACCGGCACCTTCGACAGCGTGGATCTGGTGACTTATCAGCTCGATCTTTTTTCGAACCTGGCTGCGGACAATGCCAGCAATACCGCCGGACGCGCGTACATCGGCTCGACGCCGGTCGTGACATCCTTCCCGGGCACGTGCAGCACTCCCTGGAGCGTGAGCTTCCCGTACGCAGGCGCGGTGGGCGATCTGATCACCTCCACGGCCACGGATCCTGCCGGCAATACGAGCTGGTTCTCCGTTGCGGTCCCGGTCACCGTAGCAACAACCGCTCCGGGCGCACCGACCATCGGCCCGGCGTCCCCGGGCGACGCCCAGGCGACGGTGGCCTTCTCACCGCCCGCGAGCGACGGCGGCTCGCCGATCACGAGTTACACCGTGACCTCCAGCCCGGGCGGTGTTACCGCCACGGGCACGGCCTCGGCGATCCTCGTGACGGCTCTCACCAATGGGACGACGTATACCTTCACGGTGACCGCCACCAACGCGGTGGGTACCGGAGCGCCTTCGGCGCCGTCGAATGCCGTCACGCCGAACGTGGTGCCGGGAGCGCCCATCATGGGCTCCGCGACGCCCGGCAATGGCCAGGCGACGGTGAGCTTCACACCGCCCGCGGGCAACGGCGGCACGGCGATACTGGACTACACCGTGACCTCTAGCCCGAGCGGCTTCACCGCCACGGGAACGGCTTCGCCGATCACGGTGACGGGCCTCGTCAACGCAACGTCCTACACCTTCACGGTGACGGCGCGCAATGCGCAGGGCTCGAGCTTGCCCTCCGCGTCATCGAACACAGTCACACCCACGGCGCCCCCGGGATCGCCGGGAGCGCCCCTCGGCGTCTCGGCCACCGCCGGCAACGCGCAGGCGACGGTGAGCTTCTCGCCGCCGGCCAGCAACGGCGGCTCCGCGATCACGACTTACACGGTGACTTCGAATCCGAGCGGCATCACCGCGACCGGGTCCGCCTCGCCGATCACCGTGAGCGGCCTCGTCAACGGCACCGCGTATACGTTCACCGTTGTCGCCACCAACGGGGTCGGTCCGGGACCGGCGTCGGCGCCGTCGAATTCCGTGACGCCGCTCTCGGCGCCCGGCGCTCCGATCATGGGTAGCGCCAGCGCCGGCGTGAGCCAGGCGACGGTGAGCTTCTCGCCGCCGGCGAGCAACGGCGGCTCGGCGATCACGAGCTACACCGTGACGTCGAATCCCGGCGGCATCACCGCGACGGGAACGGCTTCGCCGATCACGGTGACGGGCCTCACCAACGGGACGACCTACACGTTCAAGGTGTCCGCGACCAACGCGGTAGGGACGGGACCCCTGTCGGCCGCGTCGAACGCGGTGACGCCCTCGGCGCCGAGCCTCACGCTCACGCCGTCGTCGCTCACGTTCCCGACGCGCACGGTCTCGACCACGAGCCCGGCGCAGACGGTGACGCTCACCAACAATGGTTCCGTGCCGATCGTGATCTCCTCGATCACGGTGAGCGGGGACTTCGCGTTCACCTCGACCTGCGGCGCGTCGCTCGCGGCGGGGGCCACGTGCACGTTGAGCGTGACGTTCACGCCGCTCATCGCGGGCGCGCGCACCGGCGCCGTGACGATCACCAGCACCGCCTCGGGAAGCCCGCATGGCGTCGCGCTCGCGGGAACCGGCCAGGATGCCTCCGCGCCGATCCTGCAGGTCTCGCCGACGGCCGGCGCATTCGCCGCGCAGGAAGTCGGCACGACGAGCGCCCCGGATCTCTTCGTGATCACCAACGTGGGCAACGCCACGCTCGTCTTCGGCGACATCTCGGTCACCGGCGCCGGCTTCACGCTGCTGTCGACGATCACGGGCTCGACCTACACGCGTTGCGGCCCGTCGATCGTCTCGGGAGCCGTATGCGCGGTGCAAGTCACGTTCACGGCGAGTGTGCCGGGCGCGGCATCCGGCAATTTGCACATCGCCGGCAACGCGACCAATTCGCCGGTCGACGTGAGCCTCGTGGCGAGCGGGGTGATCACCGTGCCCGCGCGGGCGCTCACCGTTCCGGCCAGCCTCGCCTTCCCGGACCAGCCGGTGGGCACGCAAAGCGCGGGCCGCGGCGTCCCGCTCACCAACAACCTCGCGAGCGTGGTCTCGGTGAGCGGGCTGGCGACCGACGGGGACTTCAGCGTCTCGGATACGTGCACGACCATCGCCGGCCACGGCACCTGCACGCCGCTCGTGACATTCCACCCCGCGGCGGTGGGCAGCCGCACCGGGCATCTCACCATCCACACGCTGAGTGAAGCCGTGCCCTATGTCGTCGACCTGAGCGGCACGGGGACATTCAATCCGGTGCCGCAGATCGAGCTGTCGGTCACGCGCCTCGGGTTCGGCAACACGCTGATGGGCGTGCCGGTGAGCGCGCAGGTCGTGATCCGCAACGTGGGGCAGGTGCCGGTCACGATCCAGAGCGTGACGGCGACCGGCGACTTCTTCGTGGGTCAGTCGTGCGGCGTGACGATCGCGGTGGCGGGGAGCTGCACGCTGAACGTGAGCTTCTTCCCGCGCATGACGGGCGGGCGCCTGGGCGGCGTGGAGATCCGCACCAACGCCTCCGGCAGTCCGCACGAGGTGCAGGTCTCGGGCGTCGGATGCGCGCTACCCAGCTTCGCGCTTGCGCGCCTCGCGACGCTGCTGTGCGGACCGTGACGAGGAAGGCGAGCGTCCGACGCGACAGCGCCAGTCACGGTTTCCAGCGCGGCGGGACCTTTGCGAGGAAGGCGTCGACGCCGATGCGCGCCATATCGCCCGCCATGTTTTCCGAGATGGTGTGCGAGGCGTCGGCGTAAGCGGCGGCCAGGCCATGCTCGAGCTGCCGATAGAAGAGCGCCTTGCCGAGCGCGAGCGCTTCGCGCGGTTTCGCCTTCAGGTTGTTGGCGAGCTCGTGGGCGCTCTCCATGAGACGCTCGGCGGGCGCCACGCGGTTGACGAGGCCCCAATCGAGCGCCGTCTCGGCCTCGATGAATTCGCCGGTGAAGAGCATCTCGGCGGCGCGCTTGCGCGAGATGTTGCGCGACAGCGGCACCGCGGGGGTCGAGCAGAAGAGCCCGAGATTGATTCCGGAGGCCGCGAAGCGCGCGTTGTCGGCGGCGACCGCGAGGTCGCACTGCGCGACCAGCTGGCATCCGGCCGCGGTGGCGATGCCGTTCACCGCCGCGATCACCGGTTGGGGGAGCGCCACGAGCTTCTGCATCAACGCGCTGCACGAGGCGAACAGGGCCTCGATCTCGGCCTGCGAGCCGAGGAGACGCATCTCCTTCAGGTCGTGGCCGGAGCAGAAAGCGCGGCCCGCACCGGTGATGATCACCACGCGCACGCTCTGGTCGGCGGCGATGAGGTCGAGCTCGCCGTGCAGCGCACCGAGGAGGGCGCGCGACAGCGCGTTGTATTGGCGCGGACGGGCGAGGACGAGCGTGGCGATGCCCTCGACGGTGGTTCGCTGCAGCACAGGCCCGGCGGTGGAGCTCGCGCTGTCGCGCAGGCGCTCGTTCATGGGACTCCTTCGAAGTCTCGGACGCTCGCATCGATTATCGCACCGCGCGCCGCCCAAAGGGTTCGTTGCCCTGAGGAATCAACAGGAATAACATGGGTTTGTACCGCACTTCGCCGTTGCACGAAGCGTTCAGGGGGCGCGGTCACCAAGGCCAAGAACAAGGAAAAACCGACCATGAATGAGCGCGCGCGTTTCTGCGGGGTGGCTGTCGTTGCCATTTTCTCTGCGTTTGCGTCGTTCGCCGCCCTGGCCGATGACCCCGTCCTGGAAAGCGCGCGCCGCCTTCTCGCCGCGGGCAACGCGAAGCAGGCCTTCACCGAGCTTTCCGCGGTGCAGGACAAGATGACGGGCATGCCCGAATTCGATTACCTCCTCGGCGTCGCGGCGCTCGACAGCGGCCGCAACGAGGAGGCGATCATCGCGTTCGAGCGCGTGCTGGCGCTTGCGCCGAATCACGCCGGCGCGCAAATGGACCTCGCGCGCGCCTACTACGCCACCGGCTCGTTCGATCTCGCCGAGGCCGCTTTCATCAAGCTGCGCGCGGCCAACCCGCCGCCCGCCGCGCAGATCGCGATCAACCGCTACCTCGACGCCATCCAGACGCGCAAGCTGCAGACGCAGGCCGGATGGTCCGCGTTCGGCGAGCTGGGCCTGGGGTACGACTCCAACATCACCGGCGTGCCGGGAAATTTCGGCGCCGCGGCGCAGCAGTCGTTCAACCTGATCGGCATCGAGGCGACCGGCAATTCGGTGAAGCGCTCGGCGGGCTTCGCGCAGGGCGCCATCGGCGCGGAATACCACCGTCCGCTCTCGCGCGGCTGGAGCTGGTTCGCGGGCGGGGAGCTGCGCGGGCGCCTCTACCAGCGCGAGTCGGATTTCAATATCGCCTCGGGCGACGTGCATGGCGGCGCCGCGTTGAACGCGGGCGACGACCAGTATCGCGTCGGCGCGAGCTATTCGCCGTTCTCGCAGAAGGGCGCGGCGCCCGGCGATCCCCAGCCCACCAACGACCGGCGCATGGCCGGCGTGAGCTTCGATTGGCGTCACGCGGTGGACACGCGCACGCAGACCGGGCTCGCCGTGCAGGTGAACAACATCCGCTTCCCGCGAAACCAGGTCGAGAACTTCAACCAGGTCTACCTCGCCGCGTCGCTCTTGCGCAGCTTCGAGCGCAAGGGCTCGCCGCTGCTCTACCTCACCGCCTTCGCGACGGAAGACCGCGCCAACCGCGAGTTCGACAACGGCGTCTCCGGCACGTCCACCAAGGGGAAGAACCTGGGGGGCTTGAGGAGCTACCTGCAGTACTCGATCACCCCGAAGCTGCAGGCCTTCAACGGGCTCGCCGTGATCTACCGCAAGGACAAGGACGAGTTCGCGCGCTCCACCGAGGTCGCCAAGGGCAAGGACGTCTACGCCGAGATCTCGCTCGGGCTCGGCTGGCAATTCCGCGACAAGTGCGCGCTGCGCCTTCAATACGCGTATTCGCACAACAGCTCCAACATCGACATCTACGACTTCAACCGCAACGAGATCTCGTCCACGATCCGCTGCGAAATGCTGTAGACCGGAGACACACGCCATGAACCGACCCATCCGCAGTCACGTGAACCGTCTCCTCATCGCCGCGCTTGCCGCCACGCCCCTGTGGGCGGTTGCCGCGAGCGGCGAGTTCACCTTCGTGACGGGCGAGGTGAGCCTCACCAAGTCCAACGGGCAACGCTCCATCCCGGTGCGCGGAACGCCGGTCGATGCGGGCGATCGCGTGACCACCGGCGCCAACGGCATGGCGCAGCTCACCATGGTGGACCAGGCGCGCCTCTCGCTTCGCCCCGCCACGCAGTTCGTGATCGAGGCCTACCCCGAGCGCCGCGACGGCAACGAGGGCGCGGTGCTGAGCCTGCTGAAGGGCACCCTGCGCACCTTCACTGGCCTCCTCGCGTCGACCAACCGCGACAAGTTCGTCATGAAGACGCGCGTGGCCACGGTGGGCATCCGCGGCTCCGGCAACATCCTCTACGCGTGCGATCCCGGCGAGTGCGACGAGAGCGTGACCGGCGGCACCCAGGGCGGCGACGCGATCACGGTGAACCACACCATCGAGGGCAGCCACGCCGTCACCAACACGTTGAGCGACCGCGCGGGCCTTCCCGCGCAGCAGGGCGGGGCGCAGACGCTCATCACCGGACCCGGCCAGACCGTGATCGTGGCGGGCAACCAGCCGCCGCGCTACATCCCGACGCCGAGCTTCATCGCCAACGTGGCGACCAACATGACCGCGGCCAAGCCCGCGGAGGCGGTGGCCGCCGCGGCCTCGACGGCGGACACGCGCAACTTCTCGCCGGGGGACATTCCCGCGCTGCCGGCATCGCAGCAGGTGGTCACGCCGTTCGTGGGCAACAACGGCCTGGGATTCGCGATCGACGTGGATGCGACCGGCAACCTCGGCGCGGACCCGATCGCGCTGCGCGACATCATCATCGCGACCGGCTCGCCCTTCTCGGGCCAGGCGCGCGCCGGCGACGTCGTGAGCAACGGCAACGACCTGCGCGGCTACACGGCGTACTCGGGCGGCATCGCGCCCTTCATCGGCGGCGGGTCGCTCACCGAGTCGAAGCAGGTGTTCGTCGACGGCGCGGCGATCTACCTCGGACGCTACGAGAACGCCTCGCTCGGCTTCTTCGGCGCCTCGAGCGGCGCACCGATCCCGGGCAGCATCCACTGGATCGTCGCGACTTCGGGCTATCCCACCTACCTTTCCGACGTGCTCACCGGCAGCGCGACCTATACGCTCGCGGCGGCCACCGCGCCCACCAACCAGAACAACACCGCGGGCACGCTCGGCAGCGCCACGCTCAACGTGAACTTCAGTGCGCGCACGCTGGGATTGAATGCGAGCCTGTCGATTCCCGCGGCCGGCGCCAACGGCGGCGGCAACTGGCAGATGAACGCGAGCAACGTTCCGCTCGCCTTCAATTCGTTCTTCGCCTCGACCGCCGATCACCTGGTGGTCACCAATGGCGGCGCGAGCTCGGCCAGCAACGCCAGTCTTTCCGGCACTTTCGAAGGCAGTTTCGTGGGCAACGGCATCGGCGGCGCGATCCTCGGCTACGGCATCGCCGACACCACGTCGTCCAACTCCGCGGCGTGGAATTTCGTGACCGGCGTCGCCGCGTTGACCGGCGAGCGCCAGAACGGCGCCGCGCCCTACCGGGAAGGCCGGGTCTCCGATGCCGCGGGCTCGCTCTCCGATTTCATCCGCAGCTATGCGACCACCGACCGTCCCGACGAGGTGACGAGCGACGCCACCGGCCGCGTGACGGCGTTCTCCGCGCCCTTCTCGCTGGGATCGCACTCGAGCTACGCGATCGGCAGCGCGCAGGTCGTGCAATCGGGAATCGACGCCGAGACCGGCATGGTGTGGGGCCGCTGGGGCGGCGGCACCGCGGTGGTCACGCGTGAAGGGCAGAGCGCCAACCTCCAGCTCGGCAACGCAAGCCTGCACTACATCTTCGCCGGCTCGCAGAGCGGCCCGGTCGCGTTGCCGCTCACCGGCACGGCCAACTACACGGTGATCGGGTCGACCAGCCCCACCAACAACGCCGGCGGGGTCGGCACGCTGAACGGCGCGACCCTCAACGCCAACTTCACCAGCCGCACGGTGGACGCCTCGGTGAACATCCTCATCGCCGGGCAGACGTGGACCGGCGCTGCCAGCGGCATGCCGATCTATCGCGACCAGTACTTCTCCGCGTATGCCGGGAACCCGATTCCGGGGCTCCCCAACCCCGCGCCGCTGGTGATCGGCTGCACGCCCAATTGCGGCGCCAATGCCACCGGAAGCTTCGACGGCTTCTTCACCGGGCGCTCCGGCCAGCGCGCGGGAATGATGTACAACCTGGGCGGCAACCAGGGCGCGGTCGCCTTCGGACGGCCCGGCCCGGGGGGCTGAAGCGGGTGTCCGGGTTCCCGGACACTCGTGATGTAAACGACGAATTTATCGGGGGTTTTTTGCTTCCGACGCCTTGCCCATGGCGCTCGCGCTGGGGTAGCATCGGCGAACAATTACGATAGCGTTCCGCGCACCGGGTTCCACGGGAGGGCGGACCGTACCCCACCTCTCGATGACCGGCGACACCATCCTCGAAACACGTGGCCTCACAAAGGAGTTCAAGGGCTTCGTCGCGGTCGACCACGTGGACCTCGAGGTGAAGCGCGGCACCATCCACGCGTTGATCGGCCCCAACGGCGCGGGCAAGACCACCACGTTCAACCTGCTCACCAAGTTCCTGCAGCCCACGGCGGGAACGATCCTCTTCAACGGCATCGACATCACGCGCGAACGTCCCGCCGACGTCGCGCGCCGCGGAGTGATCCGCTCCTTCCAGATCTCGGCGGTGTTTCCCAACCTCACGGTGCTGGAGAACGTGCGCATCGCGCTGCAGCGCGGCCTCGGCACGAGCTTCCACTTCTGGAAGCGCGAGAAGACTCTGGAAGTCCTGAACGAGCGCGCCATGGCGCTCCTCGAGAGGGTCGGCCTCACGGGCTTCGCGCGCGTCAACGCGGGCGAGCTCGCCTACGGGCGCAAGCGCACGCTCGAGATCGCCACCACGCTCGCCATGGAGCCCGAGCTCATGCTCCTCGACGAGCCCACCGCGGGCATGGGCCACGAGGACGTGGATCGCGTGCGCGACCTCATCAAGGAAGTCGCGGTGGGGCGCACCGTGCTCATGGTCGAGCACAACATGAGCGTGGTCTCCGGCATCTGCGACACCATCACCGTGCTGCAGCGCGGCGCCAAGCTCGCCGAGGGCACCTACGCCGAGGTCTCCACCGATCCGCAGGTGATGGAGGCGTACATGGGGACCGCCCATGGCTGACCCCGGGCAAAAGCTATCCGGGGCAGGCGAGGTCCTGCGCATCTCCAACCTGCAGGCGTGGTACGGCGAATCGCACGTGCTGCACGGCGTCGACCTCACCGTGCACAAGGGCGAAGTGGTCACGCTCCTCGGCAGGAACGGCGCGGGGCGCACCTCGACCCTAAAGTCGATCCTGGGCCTGGTGGGCGCGAGGACGGGCTCGATCGTCGTGAACGGCGTGGAGACCGTCGCGTGGCCCACCTACAAGATCGCGCACCTGGGCGTTGGCTACTGCCCCGAGGAGCGCGGCATCTTCTCCAGCCTGTCGGTCGAGGAGAACCTCACGCTTCCGCCCGAGATCGCCAAGGGCGGCATGAGCGTGGACGAGATCTACGAGATGTTTCCCAACCTGCGCGAGCGCCGCAAGACCGCGCAGGGCACCAAGCTTTCCGGCGGCGAGCAGCAGATGCTCGCCATGGCGAGGATCCTGCGCACGGGCGCCAACCTGCTGCTGCTGGACGAGATCACCGAGGGCCTCGCGCCGGTGATCGTGCAGGCGCTCGGACGCATCATCATCAAGTTGAAGGAGCGCGGCTTCACCGTGGTCCTGGTGGAACAGAATTTCCGGTTCGCGGCACCGCTCGCGGACCGGCATTACGTCATGGAGCACGGCAAGATCGCCGAATCGTTCCCGGCGTCGGAGCTCGAAGCGAAGACAGGAATGCTTCACGAGTACCTGGGTGTGTAGTCATCGAAAACTAGAGGAGCAACGAGAATGAATTTCAAGATGAAAGCATTGGCCGCGGCCGCGGCGCTCGCGTTGAGCGTCGGCGTGGCGCAGGCCCAGATTTCCGGCAACGTGGTGAAGATCGGCATCCTCACAGACATGTCGAGCCTTTACGCCGATCTTTCCGGCCAGGGCTCCGTCCTCGCCGCGAAGATGGCGATCGAGGATTTCAAGGCGAAGGAGAAGGGCCTCAACGTCGAGGTGGTCTTCGCCGACCACCAGAACAAGGCCGACGTCGGCTCGCAGATCGCCAACAAGTGGTACGACTCCGAAGGCGTCGACGTGATCGTCGATACGCCCAACTCCGGCGTGGCGCTCGCCGTGAACCAGATCACGAAGGACAAGGGCAAGGTGTTCATCAACTCCGGCGCCGCGTCCTCGGACCTGACCGGCAAGGCGTGCTCGCCGAACACCATCCACTGGACCTACGACACCTGGATGCTCGCCAACGGCACCGGCAAGGCGATCGTGAAGACCGGCGGCGACACCTGGTTCTTCATCACCGCGGACTACGCGTTCGGCCACGCGCTCGAGCGCGACACCGAGGCGGTGGTCATCAAGAACGGCGGCAAGGTGCTCGGCAAGGTGCGCGCGCCGATCAACACGCAGGACTTCTCGTCGTTCCTGCTGCAAGCGCAGTCGTCCAAGGCGAAGATCATCGGCCTCGCGAACGCCGGCGGCGATACCGTGAACTCGATCAAGCAGGCGTCCGAGTTCGGCATCGTGAAGGGCGGCCAGAACCTGGCGGGCCTGCTGGTGTTCCTCACCGACGTCCACGGCCTGGGACTCGAGAAGGCGCAGGGCCTCATCTTCACCGAGACCTTCTACTGGGACTTGAACGACAACACGCGCGCCTTCACCAAGCGTTTCGCGGCCGGCAACGGCGGCAAGTATCCGACGATGGTGCAGGCGGGCGTATACGCGGGCGTGCTGCACTACCTGAAGGCCGTCTCCGCGCTGAAGAGCGACGACGGCACCAAGGTCGTGGCCAAGATGAAGGAGATGCCGACGGACGACCCGCTGTTCGGCAAGGGCGCGATCCGCGCCGACGGCCGCAAGATCCACCCGGCTTATCTCGTGGAAGTGAAGAAGCCCTCGGAGTCCAAGGGCCCGTACGACTATTACAAGATCCGCGCCACGATCCCGGCCGAAGAGGCGTTCCGCCCCATCGACCAGGGTGACTGCCCGCTGGTCGCGAAAAAGTGAACGGCGTCGATTCAAAATAGCATCGGGAACGGGGATGGAGCGGACGAGATGCGACGCCGCTCATCCCCACCGGGCTTCCTCTAGGCGAACATGAGCGAGATCTTCGGGGTTCCGACCCAGGCCCTATTCGGCCAGCTCCTCATCGGGCTGATCAACGGCTCGTTCTACGCCCTCCTTTCGCTGGGGCTCGCGGTCATCTTCGGGCTCCTCAACATCATCAACTTCACGCACGGCGCCCAGTACATGATGGGCGCCTTCGTGGCCTACTTCCTCGCCCACAAGGCGGGGCTCGGCTATTGGTGGGCGCTCGTCATCGTGCCGCTCGCGGTCGGAGCCACCGGTATGGTCATCGAGCGCCTCATGCTGTCGCGGCTCTACAAGCTCGACCACCTCTACGGGCTCCTCCTCACCTTCGGCCTCGCGCTCATCATCGAGGGGTCTTTCCGCCACCAGTTCGGCTCCGCGGGCCTGCCGTATTCGATGCCGGAGGACTTGACCGGCGCCTTCAACCTGGGATTCATGTTCCTGCCGAAGTACCGCGCGTGGGTGATCGGCTCCTCGCTGGTGATCTGCCTGGGAACCTGGTTCATGATCGAGCGCACCAAGCTCGGAGCCTACCTGCGCGCCGCCACCGAGAATCCGTCGCTGGTGCAGGCCTTCGGCGTCAACGTGCCGCGCATGATCACGCTCACCTACGGATTCGGCGTGGGCCTCGCGGCGCTGGCCGGCGTCTTCGCGGCCCCGATCTACCAGGTCGCGCCGCAGATGGGCTCCTCCCTCATCATCGTGGTGTTCGCGGTCGTCGTGATCGGCGGCATGGGCTCGATCCTGGGCTCGGTGATCACCGGTTTCGGGCTCGGCGTCGTCGAGGGCCTCACCAAGGTTTTCTATCCCGAGGCGTCGAACACCGTGATCTTCGTGATCATGGCGATCGTCCTCATGATCCGCCCGCAAGGGCTCTTCGGGCAGCGCTAGCGCGCCACGCCATGACCGATCCCGCCAAGCCCGTCGCCACCGCAGCCCACGATCCCGCCTGGGAGGCGCGCTACCATCGCATCGGCTTCATCGTGATGCTCGCGATCCTGGTGGTCGCGCCCATGGTGGTCTATCCGGTGTTCCTCATGAAGGCGTTGTGCTTCGCGCTCTTCGCGTGCGCCTTCAACCTGCTGCTGGGCTTCGGCGGCCTGCTGTCGTTCGGCCACGCCATGTTCCTCGGCTCCGCGGGGTATCTCGCCGCGCAGTCGGCGAAAGTGTGGGGCTTCCCCACCGAGCTCGCCATTCTCACCGGGATGGGTGCGGCCACCGTGCTCGGCTTCTTCGCGGGGCTGCTCGCCATCCGCCGCCAGGGCATCTACTTCGCGATGATCACGCTGGCACTCGCGCAGATGGTGTTCTTCTATGCGTTGCAGGCGCCCTTCACCGGCGGCGAGGACGGATTGCAGGGCGTGCCGCGTGGCAAGTTCCTCGGCATGATCGACCTGCACGACAACCTGGTGATGTACTACTTCGTGCTCGCCATCTTCAGCGCGGGGTTCCTGCTCATCTACCGCATCATCCATTCGCCCTACGGGCAGGTGTTGAAGGCGATCCGCGACAACGAGCCGCGCGCGATCTCGCTGGGATACCGCACCGAGCGCTTCAAGCTCGCGGCCTTCGTGCTGTCCGCGGCGCTGGCGGGTCTCGCCGGTGCGACCAAGGCCATGGTGTTCCAGCTGGCCTCGCTCACCGACGTGCATTGGAGCATGTCGGGCGAGGTGGTCCTCATGACTCTCCTGGGCGGCATGGGCACCGTGTTCGGCCCGGTGGCGGGAGCCTTCGTGATCGCCTCGATGGAGCATTATCTTTCGGACCTCGGCGCATGGGTCACCATCGCGCAGGGCATCATCTTCGTGGTCTGCGTGCTCGCCTTCCGCCGCGGCATCATGGGGGAGCTCGAGGCGTGGCTGCGCAACCGCCGCAGGTAGGGCTCGAGCGCAACCGCGCCAACTTCGCGGCGCTGACACCGGTCGCGTTCCTCGCGCGTTCCGCGGACGTATATCCCGGCAAGGTCGCCCTCATCCACGGCGAGCGGCGCTATACCTACCGCGAGCTCGACGAGCGCTGCCGCAGATTCGCTTCATGCCTCGCGGCGCGCGGGGTGAAGCGTGGCGACACGGTGGCCGTCATGGCGCCCAACGTTCCCGCGCTCCTCGAGGCGCACTACGCGGTGCCGGGGATCGGCGCGGTCCTGAACGCGCTCAACTATCGCCTCGACGCCGCGGCCCTCGCGTTCTGCCTCGAGCACGGCGAGGCCAAGGTCCTCGTCACCGACCGCGAGTACGCGCCCGTCGTGAAGGCCGCGCTCGCCGGGGTGAAGCGTGAGATCTTCGTGGTGGACATCGACGATGCGCTCGGGCCCGGGGGCGAGCGCCTGGGCGCGATCGACTACGAAACCTGGCTCGGGGAGGGCGATCCCACTTTCGAGCTCCCAGGGCCCGAGGACGAGTGGGACTCGCTGGCGCTCCTCTACACGTCGGGCACCACCGGCAATCCCAAGGGGGTGGTCTACCATCACCGCGGCGCTTACCTGAACGCGCTCGGCAACGCGCTCACCTTCGGGCTGTCCGCGCGCTCGGTGTACCTGTGGACGCTGCCCATGTTCCACTGCAGCGGCTGGACCTACACGTGGGCGGTGACCGCGGTGGGCGGCACCCACGTGTGCCTGCGCCGCGTGGACCCGGCGCTCATCTTTCCCGCGATCGCCGAGCATCGCGTGACACACCTTTGCGGCGCGCCCATCGTGCTCAACATGCTGGTGCACGCGCCCGCCGCCGTGAAGCGGCGCTTCGAGCACACCGTGGAGGTGGCCACCGGCGGCGCGGCACCGCCCTCGGCGATCATCGAGTCCATGGAGTCCATGGGCTTTCGCGTGACGCACCTTTACGGGCTGACCGAGAGCTACGGGCCGGCGACCCTGTGCGCCTGGCAGGAGGAATGGGCCGACCTGGACCTGAACGCGCGCTCGGTGCTCATGGCGCGCCAGGGCGTGCGCTACGTCACCCTCGACGGCATGCAGGTCGCCGATTCCGAAACCCACGTGCCGGTGCCGCGCGACGGCGCGACGCTGGGCGAGGTGATGCTGCGCGGCAACACCCTCATGAAGGGCTACCTCAGGAACGTGCCGGCCACGGTCGACGCGTTCCGCGAAGGCTGGTACCACACCGGGGACCTCGCGGTGTGGCATCCCGACGGCTATATCGAGGTGAAGGACCGCTCCAAGGACATCATCATCTCGGGCGGCGAGAACATCTCGTCGCTCGAGGTGGAGGAATGCCTGTACCGCCACCCGATGGTGATGGAGGCCGCGGTGGTCGCGCGCCCCGACGAGAAATGGGGCGAGACGCCGTGCGCCTTCGTGCTCTTGAAGCCCGATGCCGGCAGCGTATCGGCCGACGAAATCATCGGCTGGTGCCGCTGGCACCTCGCGAGCTTCAAGGCGCCGCGCACGGTCGTGTTCGGCGAGTTGCCCAAGACTTCCACCGGGAAGATCCAGAAGTTCGTCCTCAGGAACCGCGCCCGTGAGCTCTAGAAGCCTCGCGGTCGGTTGCGGATGTAGCCCGGGTTCGCCCCGGGCTGTGCTGTTTCGCACAGCGCCCGGGTGGCGGCTGGGGGAGAGTGTCCGCCATGGACTCGACGGTCGAAGGCACCCCGGCGCACGCGTACCCGAACATCGCCGCGTGCCTGGTGCTGCCCTTCGAGAAGAGCTGCTGGCGCGGCACCCGGCGCTACCAGGCGCTGGTGTTCGCGCAGCGCGCAGGCGTCGTGCTCTTCGCCGCTGAGCACACGCGCGAATTCGGTGTCGGCGTCCTGGATGCGCAGGGGCTGATGTCGGGCTTCGACCATTTCCCGACGCTCGACATGGCGGCGCGCCGTTTCCTCGCCCACGAGCTTGCCGAGGCGTAGGTGTCGGAGCTCATCCACGTCGCGGAGATCGCAACCACGGGCGTGGCCGCGGCGATCGCGGCGTCCCACCTGGGCCTGTACCAGGTTCCCTCGCTCGTCATCGTCTTCTTCTCCGTGACCCTCGGCGGCCAATTCCTGTCGGCGATGTTCGACCGGATGTCGCCCGTGTCGCTCAGCCCGCGCGAGCACGGCGAATAGCCTCTGCGCCGGGATAAAATGCCGGCTGAATGAGCTCCAACCCGGTCACAACGCCCGAGCGCGCGCGGCTGCGCGAAGCGATTTCCCGCGCCTACCGGCGCGACGAGCCCGAGTGCGTGGCACGCCTGGCCGCGGAGCTGCGAGCGGCGGGCACGGACCCCGAACGCGTTCGCGCCCGCGCCCGCGCGCTAGTGGAGGCGGTGCGGCACCAACGCCGCGGCGCGAGCGGCGTGGACCATTTGATGCAGGAGTTCTCGCTCTCGAGCCAGGAGGGGGTGGCGCTCATGTGCCTCGCCGAGGCGCTGCTGCGCATTCCCGACCCCGCCACGGCCGACCGCCTCATCCGCGACAAGATCTCGAAAGGCGACTGGCGCGCCCACCTGGGCGCAAGCCACTCGGTCTTCGTGAACGCCGCGACCTGGGGCCTCATGATCACCGGCAAGCTCGTCTCGACCCATAGCGAGGACGCGCTGGGCGGGGCCGTCACGCGCCTCATCGCGCGCGGCGGCGAGCCCCTCATCCGGCGTGGCGTCGATTTCGCCATGCGGCTCCTCGGCAAGCAGTTCGTGATGGGCGAGACCATCGAGGAGGCGCTCGCGGGGAGTCGCGCCAACGAGGAGCGCGGATACCTGCATTCCTTCGACATGCTGGGTGAGGCGGCGAGCACTGCCGAAGACGCCGCGCGTTACCTCGCTTCCTATGAGCACGCGATCCACGCGATCGGCAAGGCGAGCGCCGGCCGCGGGCCATATCGCGGACCCGGCATCTCCATCAAGCTTTCCGCCCTGCATCCACGCTATTCACGCTCGCAGCGCGAGCGTGTGCACGCGGAGCTCGCGCCGCGCTTGAAGTCGCTGGCAAGGCTCGCCCGCGGCTACGACATCGGCATCAACATCGACGCCGAGGAGGCCGACCGCCTCGAGCTCTCGCTGGAGCTCCTCGAGGCGCTGGCCGCGGACCACGAGCTCGCCGGCTGGAGCGGCCTGGGATTCGTGGTGCAGGCGTACCAGAAGCGCTGCCCGTACGTGATCGACTTCATCGTGGAGCTCGCGCGCCGCAACGCGCGTCGCATCATGGTGCGCCTGGTGAAAGGCGCGTACTGGGACGCGGAGATCAAGCGCGCGCAGGTCGAAGGCCACGAGGACTACCCCGTCTTCACCCGCAAGGTGCATACGGACCTTTCCTACCTCGCATGCGCGCTACGCCTCATCGAGGCGCCGGACGCGATCTATCCGCAGTTCGCCACGCACAACGCGCACACGCTCGCCACGGTCCACCAGATGGCCGCCGACCGCGGCGTGGACGACTATGAATTCCAGTGCCTGCACGGCATGGGAGAAGCGCTCTACGACAACGTCGTGGGCGTGAACCAGCTCGGCAAGCCCGCGCGCATCTATGCTCCGGTGGGCACGCATGAGACGCTCCTTCCCTATCTCGTGCGCCGCCTCCTCGAGAACGGCGCCAACAGCTCGTTCGTGAATCGCATCGTCGACGAGACGGTGACCGTCGACCAGCTCATCGCCGATCCGTTGGAAGCCGTGGCGCGCGATGGCGCCGCGCCGCATCCGGGCATTCCCCTTCCGCGCGAGCTCTACGGAGCGTCGCGCGCCAATTCCGCGGGGCTCGACCTCTCCGACGAGATCGGCCTGGACCTGCTGGAGCGCGCCCTCGATCACCTGCGCGCTCGCCGCTGGAGTGCCTTTCCCGTAATCGCGGGGCGGGCAGCGCGCCGCTTGCCGGCGATCGTGATCCGAAATCCCGCGAACCACGCCGATGAAGTGGGCGACGCGTGCGAGGCGACCGTGGAGGAGGCGAGGGACGCGGTCGATGTGGCGGCCGGCTTCGCGTCCGAGTGGAACGCGGTGCCGCGCGAGGAACGCGCGGCGATGCTCGATCGCGCCGCGCGGCTCCTCGAAACCCATCGCCCCGAGCTGGTGAGCCTCGCCGTGCGCGAGGCCGGAAAGACCTGGCCCAATGCCATCGCCGAGGTACGCGAGGCGGTGGACTTCTGCCGCTACTACGCCGAGCGCGTTCGCCTGGCAACGGACGGCGCGCCGCCGCCCGGCCCGGCGGTTTGCATCAGCCCGTGGAATTTTCCGCTCGCCATCTTCATGGGCGAGGTGAGCGCGGCGCTCGCCGCCGGAAGCCCGGTGATCGCCAAGCCCGCCGAGCAGACGCCGCTCATCGCCGCGCGCGCGGTGGAGCTGCTTCATGAAGCGGGTGTGCCGGCCCGCGCGCTGCAGTTGCTTCCCGGGCGCGGCGAAACCGTGGGCGCGGCGCTGACCGCGGATCCACGCGTGCGTGGCGTGGCCTTCACGGGCTCCACGGAAGTGGCGCGCCTCATCGACAAATCGCTTGGGCCGCGCGACGCGCGCCTCATCGCCGAGACCGGCGGGCAGAACGCGATGATCGTCGACTCCTCCGCGCTCGCCGAGCAGGTGGTCCAGGATGTCCTCGCATCGGGGTTCGACAGCGCGGGACAGCGTTGCTCGGCCTTGCGCGTGCTTTGCCTGCAGGCCGACATCGCCGATCGAGTGCTCGCGATGCTGAAGGGCGCGATGGGCGAGCTCGCCATCGGCGACCCCGCGAGCCTCGCCACCGACGTGGGGCCGGTGATCGACGCCGAGGCGCGCGCCAGCCTCGAGCGCCACGTCGAGGCCATGCGGGCGGCGGGGAAGAACGTCTTCCAGCTCGCGGCGCCGGGCGCGGCCTCGCACGGGACTTTCATGCCCCCGACCCTGGTCGAGATCGACGCCATCGACGAGCTCGAGCACGAGGTATTCGGGCCCGTGGTTCACGTGCTGCGCTTCGAGGCCGGCGGGCTCGCCGCGCTTGTCGGCGCCATCAACGACACGGGATACGGCCTCACGTTCGGTCTGCACACGCGCATCGACGAGACGGTCGACGAGGTCGTGGCGCTCGCCAGGGCCGGCAACGTCTACGTGAACCGCAACATGGTGGGAGCGGTGGTCGGCGTGCAGCCGTTCGGCGGCGAGGGCAAGTCCGGCACCGGTCCGAAGGCGGGCGGGCCTCTCTATCTGCATCGGCTGCGCGACACGGAGAATGTTTCGCCCGAGGCGATCGGCGCGCAGCCCGACGGCTCCGGGGACTATGCGCCGTTGGATGAGCTCGCGGCATGGGCGAAGCGCGAAGGGCGTGAGCCGCTCGCGCGCGCCTGTGCCGAGTACCGGTCGATAAGCCTTCTCGGTTCCCGGGTGGACCTTCCCGGACCTACCGGGGAGAAGAACACGCTGCGCTTCGCCGCGCGCGGCAACGTGCTCTGCGTCGCGCCCGACCAGGACGCGCTGCTCGAGCAGGTCGCCGCGGTGCTCGCGACGGGAAATGTCGCCTTGCTCTGCGACAACGACGCCGCTCGGGCGCTTCTGCGGCGATTGCATCCGGTGCTTCCCGCACGCGTGAGAGCGGTGCGGGAGGGCGACGACGTCGCGGCGGCGCTCTTCGAAGGCGAGCGCGACGCCAGGGCGCGGTTGCACGACGATCTCACCTGCCGCCAGGGCGCGTTGGTGCCGCTCATCACGCGCGGGGTCGCCACGGGACGCTATCCCCTTTATCGCCTCGACGCGGAGCGCGTCGTGAGCGTGAACACCACCGCGGCCGGGGGCAACACGACGCTCATGACGCTCGGCTGATGCAGATCCCCCCGAAGTGCGACGTCGTCGTCATAGGGGGCGGCATCGTGGGCCTGGCCGTCGCGTATTTCCTGAAGAGGCTCGCGCCCACGATCGAAGTGGCGTTGATCGAGCGCGAGGCGAGCTACGAGCATTGCTCGACGCTGCGCGCCTCCGGCGGCTGCCGCGTCCAGTTCTCGTGCCCCGAGAACATCGCGATGTCGCTCTTCTCGATCGACTTCATCCGGCGCTTCCCGCAGGCCATGGCGACTCCCGGGCGCGAGGCCCCGGTGGACTGGGTGCAGGGCGGCTATCTCTTCATCGTGCCCGGTGAATACGTGGAGATGCTCGAGGCCAACTACGAGATCCAGCGCGCGCACGGCTGCAACGTGGAGCTCCTCGACCCCCCGCGCCTCGCCGCGCGCTTTCCCTCGATGCGCGTGCAGGACTTGGCGGCCGGTGTGCACTCGCCCGACGATGGCTGGTGCGATCCCTTCCAGCTGCTGCAGGGCTTCAAGAGGAAGGCGATCGACCTGGGCGTGCACTACCTCGTCGAAGAGGTCGTCTCGCTCGAGGTCTCGGGCAGGGCCGTGCGCGCGGCGCGCCTCGCGTCGGGTACGGTCATCGCCGCCACGCACTTCGTGAATGCCGCCGGGGCGTGGTCCGCCGAGGTCGGGCGCATGGCGGGCATGCCCCTTCCCATCGCGCCGCTGCGCCGCTTCGAGCATTACTTCACGTGTGGCAATCCCATGGAGAAGCTGCCTTACGTGAAGGACGTCCAGCGCCTCGCGTTTCGCTCCGAAGGGCAGGGCTTCTCCGGCGGCCTCGTCGATTCCAACGAAGCGCGCGGCTACAACTTCGACGTGGACCACGATTACTTCGAGCGCGTGGTGTGGCCGGCGGCCGCCCACCGCTTCCCGCCGCTGGAATCGGCGAAGTGCCACCGCACCTGGGCGGGTCTCTACGAGCAGTGCGAGCTCGACGGCAATCCCATCATCGGCAACTGGCCCGGCACGCTCGACAACTTCCACGTGTGCGCGGGCTTCTCGGGCCACGGAATGATGCACGCACCCGCCGCGGGACGCGCCATCGCCGAGCGCATCGTGCACGGCGGCGATCGCTCCATCGACCTTTCACGGCTGGGCTACGCGCGCGTGGTGGAGGGCAAGCCCTACGCCGAGCGCGGAATCCTCTGAGGGCGGGAGGCGCTATAATTCAAACACTCGTTTGAATCTCGTCAGAAATGAAAATCCTCGTCCCTGTAAAGCGGGTGGTCGACTTCAACGTGAAGGTGCGCGTGAAGGCCGACCAGTCCGGCGTCGAGCTCGCCAACGTGAAGATGTCCATGAACCCCTTCGACGAGATCGCCGTCGAGGAGGCGCTCAAGCTGAAGGAGGCCGGCAAGGCGACCGAGGTCATCGTGATGTCCGCGGGTCTCATCGCCTGCCAGGAGACGCTACGCACCGCTCTCGCCATGGGCGCCGACCGTGCGATCCTCGTCGAGACCGACGTCGAGCTGCAGCCGCTCGCCGTGGCGAAGCTCCTCAAGGCCGTCGCGGCGAACGAGGGCGTGGGCCTCGTGATCCTCGGCAAGCAGGCGATCGACGACGATGCGAACCAGACGGGCCAGATGCTCGCCGCGCTCCTCGATTGGCCGCAGGCGACTTTCGCGAGCAAGGTCGAGATCGGCGAGGGCTTCGCGAAAGTCACGCGCGAGATCGATGGCGGCCTCGAGACGGTTGAGGTGAAGCTGCCCGCGGTCGTCACCACGGACCTGCGCCTCAACACGCCGCGCTACGCGACGCTGCCCAACATCATGAAGGCGAAGAAGAAGCCGCTCGACGTGCTGAAGCCCGATACGCTCGGCGTGGACGTGACGCCGCGCCTGAAGACCCTCAAGGTCGTCGAGCCCGGCAAGCGCAAGGCGGGCGTGATGGTGAAGGACGTCGCCGAGCTGGTCGACAAGCTCAAGAACGAAGCGAAGGTGATTTGATGGCCGCACTCGTCATCGCGGAACATGACAGGATTCATTTGCGCGGCGGCACCGCGAACGCGATCACCGCCGCGGCGAAGATGGGCGGCGAGGTGCACGTGCTGGTGGCGGGTTCCGGCGCGAAGGCAGCGGCCGAGGATGCCGCGAAGCATTCCGGCGTGGCAAAGGTGCTGCACGTCGATTCCTCCGTTTACGACGGCGGCATCGCGGAAAACTACGCCGCGCTCGTCGTTCCCATGGCGAAGGGCTACTCGCATGTGGTTGCGAGCGCGACCGCCTTCGGCAAGAACATCATGCCGCGCATCGCGGCGCTCCTCGACGTGGCACAGGTCTCCGAGATCTCGGGGGTGGAGTCCGCCGATAGCTTCGTGCGCCCGATCTACGCGGGCAACGCGTTCGCGACGGTGCAGTCGTCCGACGCCGTGAAGTGCGTCACGGTACGCGCGACGGGGTTCGAGGCCGCGGCCGCGGGCGGCTCCTCGCCCATCGAGGCGCTGGCCGCAGGTCCCGACAAGGGCCAGTCGAAAGTGCTCTCGCAGGAGCTCACCAAGAGCGCGCGCCCGGAGCTCGCCGGCGCGCGGCGCATCGTCTCGGGCGGGCGCGGGCTCGCGAGCGGGGAGAACTTCAAGATGCTCGACGCGCTCGCCGACAAGCTGGGCGCGGCGATCGGGGCCTCGCGCGCCGCGGTGGACTCGGGCTACTGCCCCAACGACTACCAGGTGGGGCAGACCGGCAAGATCGTGGCGCCGGAGCTCTATGTGGCGATCGGCATCTCCGGGGCGATCCAGCACCTCGCGGGCATGAAGGACAGCAAGGTGATCGTCGCCATCAACAAGGACCCGGAGGCGCCGATCTTCCAGGTCGCCGACTATGGATTGGTCGGAGACCTTTTCCAGCTCGTTCCCGAGCTGACCGCCAAACTTTAGAAGACTACAGCGTCGTCCGCAGATAAACGCAGATGAACGCAGATTAAGACCGGAAAGAGCTGATGATCATTCGCGCGGTTGGATCCATGATCTCGAATGCCGTGCAGGGTTCGGGTTTATCTGCGTTCATCTGCGTTTATCTGCGGATAATCGTTTTACTCTGCTAGGGGGAATCAGAACATGGCCGAATACGTAGCCCCCATCAAGGAAATGCAGTTCGTGCTGAAGCACGTCGTGGGCCTCGACCAGGTGAACAAGCTGCCGGGATGGGAGGAGGTCACCGAGGACGTGGTCGACGCGATCCTCGAGGAGGCGGGCAAGCTCGCCAACGAGGTGATCTCGCCGCTGAACGTCGTGGGCGACCGCCAGGGCGCGAATTGGAAGGATGGCGTCGTCACCACCCCCACCGGCTTCAAGGAGGCGTACACGCAATACGTGGGCGCCGGGTGGGGCAACATCCAGTCGCCGGCGAAATACGGCGGCCAGGGGCTGCCGCACCTCCTCGCCACGCCGATCGAGGAGATGTGGGGCGCGGCCAACCTCGCATTCAAGCTCTGCCCGATGTTGACGCAAGGCGCGATCGAGGCCATCAGCCACGTCGGGCCCGATTCATTGCGCGAGAAGTTCCTGCCGAACATGGTCTCGGGCAAGTGGACCGGCACCATGAACTTGACCGAGCCCCAGGCCGGCAGCGACCTTTCGCTGGTGCGCACCAAGGCCACGCCGCAGCCCGACGGCACCTACAAGCTGAAGGGCCAGAAGATCTTCATCACGTACGGCGAGCACGACTACACCGAGAACATCGTGCACCTGGTGCTGGCGCGCATCGACGGCGCCCCCGAGGGCGTGAAGGGCATCTCGCTTTTCGCCGTTCCGAAATTCCACGTGAAGCCCGACGGCTCCATCGGCGAGAGGAACGACGTGAAGTGCGTCTCCATCGAGCACAAGCTCGGAATCCACGCGAGCCCCACCGCGGTCATGGCGTACGGCGAAAAGGACGGCGCCATCGGCTACATCGTGGGCGAGCCCCATCGCGGCCTCGAGTACATGTTCATCATGATGAACGCGGCGCGCCTCTCGGTGGGCCTCGAGGGCGTCGCGGTCGGCGAGCGCGCCTACCAGCGCGCGCTCGCGTGGTCGCGCGAACGCATGCAGGGGAAACCCGTCGGCGTGCAGGGTCCTGCCGGAAAGGCTGTCCCCATCATCCAGCACCCGGACGTGAAGCGCATGCTGCTCACCATGAAGAGCACGACCGAAGCGATGCGCGCCCTCGCGTACTGGACTTCGGCGTTGCTCGACATCTCGCGCAAGCACCCTGACGAGAACGAACGGCGCCGCGCCCAGGCGCTGGTGGACCTCCTCATCCCCGTGGTGAAAGGCTGGTCCACCGAGATGGGGATCGAGGTCGCCACGCTCGGCATCCAGGTGCACGGCGGCATGGGCTTCATCGAGGAGACCGGCGCCGCGCAGCACTTGCGCGACGCGCGCATCACCACGATCTATGAAGGCACCACCGGCATCCAGGCGAACGACCTGGTGGGCCGCAAGATGGGGCGCGAGGAAGGGCGCACGGCGTTGGCCCTCATCGCCGAGATCGAGAAGCTCTTGCCGGCGCTCTCCGCATCCGCCGACGCGAACCTGAAGTCGATCGGCGATTCGCTGAATACCGCGGTCGGCAAACTTCGCGAGACCGTGCAGTGGGTATCGAAGACGTTCCCGTCGAATCCCGCCGCGGTCGCCGCAGGCTCGGTCTACGTGCTGAAGCTGGTGGGCATCACGCTCGGCGGCTGGATGCTCGCGCGCTCCGCCGAGATCGCTTCGCGCCAGTTGGCGAAGGGCGAGGGCGACGCCGCCTTCCTCAAGTCCAAGATCCTCACCGCGCGCTTCTTCGCCGACCACGTGATGTCGCAGGCCGGGTCGCTCGCCTCGGCGATCACGCGCGGCTCCGAGAGCGTGCTCGCCGTCGAGGAGGCGATGCTCTGATCACGCTCGTCGCCATGGCGTTCGCGGTCGCCATGGACGCAGTCGCGGTTTCCATCTCGAGCGGCATGGCGCGCGGCAGGGCCTCGTGGCGCGAGGCGCTCGCGATGGCCGGCACGTTCGGATTCTTCCAGGCGCTCATGCCCGCCATCGGTTATGCCGGCGGTGCGTACTTCCGCGACGCGATCGAGGCCTACGACCACTGGGTTGCGTTCGGGCTCCTCGCGCTGGTGGGCGCCCACATGATCCTCGAGTCGCGTTCCGCTGGGCAAGAGGAGCGCCAGCCGGGGAATCCCTTTGCGGCGCGCCGTCTCGCGGTCCTCGGGGTCGCCACCAGCGTCGATGCGCTCGCGGTGGGCCTGTCTCTTGCAGTGATCGAGGTGCCGCCGGCCGCGGCCATCGCGGTGATCGGCCTCACCACGCTCGTGCTGTGCATTCCGGCGGTGCTCCTGGGGGCGCGGTTGGGAAGCCGCTTCGCCCATCGCGCGGAGTTCGCGGGCGGGGCGATCCTCATCGCCATCGGCGCGAACATCCTGATCGAGCACCTGAGCGGCGCTGCGTAATCTAAGCCGGCGTGGGGACGCGTGCGATCCGGTCCGCGGAAAGCTCGTTCCTGTAGCAGACGTGCGACCCGCCGTCGCCGCGGGAGAGCTCCTTGGCGGCGTACATCGCCTTGTCGGCGTCGGCGAGGAGGCCCGCCGGACCGTCGCCGAAGCGGTACTCCGCAACCCCGCAACTCACCGTCACACGGGTCTCTTCGCCGGGGGCGATCTCGCACGGCGTGGTCTCGATCGCCTTGATGATGCGCTCCATCACCATCTTCAGGGCGCGGTTGCGGTGCAGGCCCACCACGAACTCGTCGCCGCCCCAGCGCGCCACCCAGTCGCCGCGGCGCGTGTTCAATTGCAGCAGCGCCGCCACGTGCGAGATGCACGCGTCGCCGGCGCTGTGGCCGTGCTGGTCGTTGATGTCCTTGAAGCTGTTGATGTCGAAGAAGGCGAGCTGGAACGACTGCAGGTCGCGCTCGGCGCGCGCCACTTCCTCGGCGAGGCGCTTGTCGCCGGCGCGGCGGTTGTAGATGCCGGTCAGTTCGTCGGTGTCGGAGACGCGCTCCAGCCGGTTGATGGTCTCGTGCAGCTGCGAAAGGGTGTACTGCGTTCCCTCCATGAGGCGCCCGGCGCGGTCGGGAAAGTGCACCGGCAGGTCGGGAAGCTTGCGGCTGTCGATGTAGGCGCGCAGCGTCTCCGCGGTGAGGTCGATGGGCACCAGCAGCTCCCGCAGGATCCACATCGTGCCGAGGAAGCCCGCGAAGCAGGCGAGCACGAGCGCCGCGATCACCGGATACATCGTGACCCAGTCCGCGCGCGACAGCAGGAGGTAGACGATGAAGATGACGAGCGGGATCATCACGCCCACGAAGGCGGCCAGCGCGAACTTTCCGGCGTAGCTCGTGCGCAGCGGCGCGAGATCGGCGAGCATGCGATACATCGGCATGCGTTCGAGCGCGGCGCGTCCCGGCTGGATCTTGGTCACCATGGTGGACGATTCCCCCTGTGGCCCATTTTATAGCCGCCCGGCGCCGCGCGCATCAGGCGATGGGATTGCGCATGGTGCCGATGCCCTCGATCTCGGTCTCCAGCAGATCGCCCGGCTTCATGAACTCCGCCGGCGTGCGCGCGAAGCCTACCCCTTCTGGCGTGCCGGTCGAGATGATGTCGCCCGCCTCGAGCGTGGTCCCCGCGGAAAGGTCGGCGATGAGCCGCGGCACCTTGAAGTACATGTGTTTCGTGTTCGACTCCTGCTTGGTGACGCCGTTGACGCGGCAGGCCACGGCGAGGTTGGTATGGTCGATCGAATCGGCCGTCACGATCCACGGTCCCATGGGGCAGCTGCCGTCGAGGCTCTTGCCTTTGTGCCACTGGCCGCCGTGGCGGCGCTGCAGGTCGCGCCACGACACGTCGTTCACCACGGTATACCCCCACACGTGGCGCATGGCGTCTTGCTGGGCGATGTCGCGGCCCCCGGGGCCGAGGATCACGCCGAGCTCGACCTCCCAGTCGCACTGCGTCGACACGTGCGCGTGGAAGGGAACGGTGTCGTAGGGCCCGATGACGGTGGTCGGCGCCTTGCTGAAGAACACCGGCCACTCGGGAAGCTTGCGGTCCTCCTGCAGCTTCTTCGCGCCCTCCTCGAAATGCGGGAGGTAGTTCCAGCCCACGCAGAAGACGTTCTTCGCCGGGCGCGGGATGGGAGCGTGCAGCTTCACGTCGGCCAACGCGAGCGCGCCCACCACGGGCTTGGCCGCAATCGCGCGCAGGCGCTCGAGCATCGGCGCTCCGGCGCGAATGATGCCGAGCAGGGTCGCGGTATCGTCGCCCGCCCCCAGCGCGGACGGGATGTCGATGATGCGCTTGCCTTCGACCACGAGGCCGGGACGCGGGTCGCCCGCGGGCAGGGGGGAAAACGTAGCGAGCTTCATGGAATTCCTCGGGTTTATCGCAGCGCTGCGAGCGGGTGGCTCGCCGGCTCCCAGCGCGGCTTGAAAAAAGCGTCCACCGCGGGGCGCACCACCTCTTCGAGGCGCCCGGGCCGCCAGCGGGGTCGGTTGTCCTTTTCCACGATGAGCGCGCGGATCCCTTCGATGAAGTCGCCCTGCTCGAAGCAGCCCTGGATGAGGTTCAGCTCCATGCGCAGGCATTCGGCGAGCGAGAGCTGCGCGCCGCGGGTGAGCTGCTCGAGCGTGACCTCGAGCATGGTGGGCGAGCGCGTCGAGAGGATCTCGAGGGTCTTCGCGGCCCATTCCCGGTACCCGGGCCGGTCTTCCTCCCGCAGGGAGGCGAGGATGGCGGCGACGCTCGAATGGCCGAAATGGGAGTCGATGGCGGGGCGAAGCGTTTCGAGCTCCGGCGCGGGGAGCGCCGCCGCGCCGGCATACACGTCGGCAAGCCCGCAGTAGATGGCGTCGGCGGCGCGCAGCGTGGGCCCCACGAGGCCCAGGTACGTGCCGATCTTTCCGGGAAGCCGCGAGAGGAAGTAGCTTCCGCCCACGTCGGGAAAGAGCCCGATTCCCGTTTCCGGCATCGACATCCGGGTGCGCTCGCCCACGATGCGCACGCGCGCACCCTGCGAGATGCCCATGCCGCCGCCCATGACGATGCCGTCCATTACCGCGACGATCGTCTTGGGATAGGTGTGAATGCGGTAGTCGAGCGCATATTCGACCTCGAAGAAGTCACGGTGGCCGCGCGTTCCGGCCTTGAAGCTGTCGTGCAGCGCGCGGATGTCGCCGCCGGCGCAGAAGGCCTTGTCGCCGGCGCCGCGCAGCACCACCAGGCGCACCCGATCGTCCTTCTCCCAGGCGTCGAGCCACGCGGCGAGTCCCTGCAGCATCCCGTAGGAAAGCGCGTTCAGGGCCGCGGGGCGGTTCAGCGTGACCGTCGCCACGCCGTTTCGGATGTCGGCGAGGAGCTCGCCGCCGGCCGCGCTCAGCTGTTCTTCCATTCGGGCTTGCGCTTGTCGAGGAAGGCGTTGACGCCTTCAGCCGTGTCGCTGTGATCGAAGAGGTCCATGAAGCGCTCGCGCTCGAGGGAAAGCCCGGCGCGCCGCGGGATGCCGTTACGCGCGTTGTGGATCAAGCCCTTGCAGTACTCGACGGCGCGCGGCGAGAGGGTGGCGACCCGCTCGGCCATGGCCGTGGCGACCTCGAGGCCCTTGCCCTTTTCCACCACTTCCTGCACCAGCCCGATGCGCAGCGCCGTGGCGGCGTCGACGCGCTCGTTGGTGAGGATCATGCGCTTGGCCCAGCCTTCGCCCACCAGCCACGGCAGCATCTGCGTGCCGCTGCCCGCGGGAAGGAGCCCGACCGCGGGCTCGGGAAGCGCCATCTGCGCGTGCGCTTCCGCGATGCGGATGTCGCAGGCGAGGGTGCATTCGAGGCCGCCGCCCATGGCGTAGCCGTTGATCGCGGCGATGGTCACGAAGCGCGCGTTCATGAGCGCCTCGAAGGCGGCGCCGAAGCGCGCGATGAAGTGGCGCGCGAGCACCTTGTCGCCGGCGAAGCTCTTGAGGTCCGCGCCCGCGGAAAAGAACTTGCCGCCCGCGCCGGTGAGCACCGCGGCGTAGACCGCGCGGTCCTCGTTCAGCCTCGCGACCAGCGCCTCCATCTCGCGCAACGATTCCGGCGTCCAGGTGTTCGCCGGCGGGTTGTCGATGGTGATGAAGGCCGTGTGGCCGTGGGTCTCGTGCCGGATCACGGCTTCATGTACTGCATGATCACGCTGGAAAAATCCTTGGCGCCGTGGCCGTCGACCGAGTGCTTCTGGTAGATCTGTTGCGCGAGGGCGCCGAGCATGACGGGGTGCTTGGCCATCTTGGCGGCGTCGGTGACGAGGCTCAAGTCCTTCAGCATGAGGTCGGAGCCGAAGCCGCCCGCGTACGAGCGCGACGCGGGAACGTTCTCGAGCACGCCGGGATAGGGGTTGTAGGTGTCGGAGCTCCAGCAGCGCCCGCTCGAGGTGTTCACGATCGCGGCGAACACCTTGGGATCCATGCCGAGCTTGGCCGCGAGCGTCATCCCCTCGGAGGTCGCGATCATCTCGATGGCGAGCATCATGTTGTTGCAGATCTTGGCGACCTGGCCGTTGCCGATGCCCCCGCAATGGACGATGTTCTTGCCCATCGCCTGCAGCACCGGTTTCGCGGCCTCGAAGTCGCGCATCTCGCCACCGACCATGAAGGTGAGGGTGCCCGCTTCCGCGCCGCCAACGCCGCCCGAGACCGGCGCGTCCACCATGGGGCAGCCTTTCGCCTTCGCGTCCATCGCCACCTCGCGCGAGGTGAGGGGGTCGATGGTCGACGAGTCGATGAGGGGCGTGCCCGGCGCCGCGCCCTTCAGCACGCCGTATTCGCCGAGATACACGGAGCGCACGTGCGGCGACGAGGGCAGCATCGTGATCACGACTTCGACCCCTTTGGCGCAATTGAGCGCCGAGGTTGCCACTTCGCAGCCCTCGGTTGCGAGCTTCTTCACGAGATCCGGCACGACGTCGTAGATTTTCAGGGCGTGGCCGTGCTTCAGGAGATTGCGGGCCATCGGATTGCCCATATGACCCAGACCGATAAAGCCGATTTTCATTTTTCTTCTCGCGCTCGTGCCGCGCGCCTATTTCAGGCTGATTGTCGTGTGGATCCCCGGCGACGTCGTCTCGTCGTCGAACCAGCGCGAGGTCACCGTCTTCACCTGCGTGTAGAACTGGATCACCTGCTTGCCGTAGGGGCCGAGGTCGCCCAGCTTCGAGCCGCGCGAGCCGGTGAAGCTGAAGTAGGGCACCGGCACCGGAATCGGCACGTTGATGCCGACCTGTCCCACGTCGATCTCGTTCTGGAACTTGCGCGCAGCGGCGCCGGACTGGGTGAAGATGCCGGTGCCGTTGCCGAAAGGGTTCTTGTTGACGAGATCGATGGCCTGGTCGAGGGTATCGACGCTCACCAGCACCAGCACCGGACCGAAGATCTCCTCGGTGTAGACCTTGTGGGCGGGCTTCACGCCCGAGAAGATGGTGGGCGCGATGAAGTTGCCGTTGTCGTAGCCGGCGACCTTGGCGTTGCGTCCGTCGAGCTCGAGCTTCGCACCTTCCTTCACGCCCTGCTCGATCAGGCCCTCGATGCGGGTCTTGGCCTGCTTCGAGATGACCGGGCCGATGTCGGTGCCGCTCGCGGTGCCGACGTTCACCTTGAGGGTCTTCGCCTTCGCGACGATGTCGGGAATCCACTGGTTGGCTTCCCCCACCAGCACCGCGACGCTGGTCGCCATGCAGCGCTGGCCCGCCGCACCGAATCCCGCACCGACCAGCGCGTCGAGCGACTTCTCCTTGTTCGCGTCGGGCATCACCACCGCGTGGTTCTTCGCGCCCATCATGCACTGCGCGCGCTTGCCATGGTTGCTCGCGAGCTTGTAGACATGCTCGCCCACGTGCGTGGAGCCGACGAAGGAGAGCGCCTTCACGTCGGGGTGCGTGCACAGCGCGTCGACCGATTCCTTGCCACCGTGAACCACGTTCAGCACGCCCGCCGGAACGCCGGCCTCGATGGCGAGCTCGGCGAGCAGCATCGGGGTCATTGGGTCCTGCTCGGAGGGCTTGAGGACGAATGTGTTGCCGCACACGATGGCCATCGGGAACATCCAGAGCGGGATCATCGCCGGGAAGTTGAAGGGCGTGATGCCGGCGCACACCCCGATCGGCTGGCGGATGAAGTAGGTGTCGACGCCGCCCGCGACGTTCTCGGCGAATTCGCCGAGCGAGAGCGTGCCGATGGAGCAGGCGTGCTCGACCACTTCCAGGCCGCGGAAGATGTCGCCCTCGGCATCCGGGAGCGTCTTGCCCTGCTCGGCGGTGAGCACCGCGGCGAGCTTCTTCATGTCGCGGCGGATGAGCTCCTGGAGCTTCAGCATGATGCGCGCGCGCGCCCCGAGGGGCACGTTCTTCCAGGTCTTGAAAGCCTCGGCGGCGGCCTTCACGGCCTCGCCGACTTCCGCGGCGTCGCACATGGGCACGCGCGCAAGGACCTCCTGGGTGGCGGGGTTGACGACGTCGCGCCAGGCCTTGGCCTTGGACTCCACGAGCTGTCCGTTGATGAGCAGCTTGACCGTCGGAGCAGGCTGGGACCTGGCTTGGGGATTGGCGGCCATGGGGGTCTCCTCGTTATTTAGACTGGCACGGTGGGCTGTCGAGCGGCGCGAAGCGTCTCCGCCAAAGCCATTGGACTCGACGATCAAATTATAATCTCTAGTTGCATTTCCCACCCAGAGGCGACATGGCACGCAATACGCAGGTCGAGGCGGATCACAATGCGCCTCCGATCACCCGGATTCTGGCGAAGTTCGTCGCTTCCCACCCGTCGCGCGGCTGGAGCGACGCGGTGGAGCACGAAGCGCACCGCACCTTCCTCAACTGGGCCGGGTGCGCGGTGGGCGCCTGCCGTCACGAGTCGGCGGAAGCGGCGCTGGCAGCGGTGCGAATGCTCCAACCCGCGGCGCAATCGAGCGTGCTCGGCCGGCCGGAGAAAGTGGACATGGCGAGCGCGGCGCTGGTGAACGGCATCACGTCGCACACCTTCGACTTCGACGACACGCACCTGAAGACCATCATCCATCCCGCGGGCCCGGTCGCCTCCGCGCTTGTCGCGCTGGCGGAAGTGACGGGCGCGAGCGGGCGCGAGGTGATCGACGCGCTCGTGCTCGGCATCGACGTCTCGTGCCGCATGGGCAACTGCGTCTATCCCGAGCACTACGATCGCGGCTGGCACATCACCGGCTCGACCGGCGTGCTCGGCGCCGCGGCGGGTTGCGCGCGATTGCTGAGGCTCGACGAGAACCAGACCGCGATGGCGCTCGGCATCGCCGCCTCGCAACCCGTGGGCATGCGCGAGCAGTTCGGCACGATGACCAAGCCCTTTCATCCGGGCGCCGCGGCGCGCGCGGGGCTCATGTCGGCGCTTCTCGCGAACAACGGCTTCACCGCGAGTACCAAGGCGCTCGAGGCGCCGCGCGGCTTTGCGCAAGTGGTCTCGACCAAGTACGACTGGAAGGAGATCACGGGCGAGCTCGGCCAGCGCTTCGAGATCTCGTTCAACACCTACAAGCCGTTCGCGTGCGGGATCGTGATCCACCCGACCATCGACGCGGCGGTGCAGCTGCGCGCCAAGGGCGTGAAGGCCGAGGACGTGGAGCGCGTCGAGCTCAAGGTGCACTCGCTGGTGCTCGAGCTCACCGGCAGGAAGGAGCCGCAGGACGGCCTGCAGGGCAAGTTCAGCGTCTACCACGGCTTCGCCGCGGGCCTCATCTTCGGGCGCGCGAGCGAGCCCGAGTACGAGGACGGCGTCGTGCGCCGCGATGACGTCGCCGCCTTGCGCCGCAAGGTGGCGGCGAGCGTCGATGATTCGATCGGCGAGGCGTCCGCCGACGTGACCGCGATCCTCAAGGGCGGGCGCAGGATGCACGTGTTCGTCGAGCACGCCATCGGCTCGCTCGAGCGGCCCATGTCGGATCGCGATCTCGAGGCGAAATTGCGCTCGATGGCCGACGAGGTCATCGGCAGCAAGAAGGCCAACGCGCTGATCGAGGCGTGCTGGACCCTGGGCGCGGCGAAGGACGTGCGCGCCGTCGCCGAAAGGGCAATGCCATGAAACGTCGCATCGTCGTCCTCGACGACTACGAGCAGTCGCTGAGGAAGACCGCCGATTGGAGCGCGGTCGACGCGCTCGCCGATGTCGAGGTCCATTCCGGGAAGCTGCGCGGCGACGCGCTTTTCGAGGCGATCAAGGACGCCGAGGCGATCGTCGTGGTCCGCGACCGCACGCCCTTCAAGGCCGACCTCATCGCGAAGTTGCCGAAGCTGAAGCTCTTCGTCTTCACGGGCGCGCGCAACACGCAGCTCGACACGGCGGTGATGGCGGCGCGCGGCATTCCCGTCGGCCACACGGAGATGGGCGAATCGAAGGCGAGCACCGCGGAGATCACGTGGGCGCTCATCCTCGCCGCGACCAAGCGGCTCGAGTCGTACATGGGGCTGGTGCGCAAGGGGCGCTGGCGCGACGATGGCACGTTGCCCGCCGTGCTCGGCGGCGAGCGCCTCGGCGTGATCGGCTTGGGCGGCATCGGCGCGCGCGTCGCCAAGGTCGGCGAGGCCTTCGGCATGGAAGTGGTCACGTGGAGCCCGAACATGACGCCGGAGCGCGCGGCGGCGGGCGGCGCGAAGGCGGTGACGCTCGAGGAGCTGCTGGCGACATCCAAGGTGGTGACGCTGCACCTGGTGCCCGCGGAAGCGACGCGCAGGCTGATCAACGCCGCGCGCATGGCGTCGATGCGGCCCGATTCCATCCTCGTGAACACCGCACGCTCGGCCCTGATCGACATGGTGGCGCTTCCGGCGGCTCTCGACGCCGGGCGCCCCGGCATCGCGGCGCTCGACGTCTACGACGAGGAGCCTCTGCCCAAGGACTTTGCGCTCGCCAAGCGCGACAACGTCGTCCTCACGCCGCACCTGGGCTTCGTGAACGATCCGGTCTTCGCGAGGTTCGGGCCCGGCGTGGTCGCGAACCTGCTCGCGTGGCTGAACGGCAGGCCGCTCCCGCACGAGCTCAAGCCCTAGGTCACTCCCGGAAGGCGAACAGCACCGCGTCGGCGGGGACCAGCTGGTTTTCGGCGAACGCCACGCGCTCGATCACGCCGTCACGCGGGCTCACGATGGTGTGCTCCATCTTCATCGCTTCGAGGATCATGAGCGCCTGTCCCTTCTTCACGGCGTCGCCCGCCGCGGCCATCACTTTGGCGACGCGGCCCGGCATGAGGGCGGTGAGTCGCGCATCGGGAAGCGAATCCGCGGGCTCGTAGTGGAAGGGGTCGACGAGCTCCAGGTCGTGGCGGCCGCGGGGCGTCGTGGCCGTGAGCGCATCGCCCAGGCGCGAGACGCGCGCGAAGTAGGTCTCCTCGTCGAGCGCGATCTGCAGGCGATCGCCCTCGCACGGGCCGAGCGCCACGTGGTGCTTCGTGTCGCCGATGGAGATCACGGCATGGTCGGGTCGCATCTCGGCGTCGAGAGCGAACACCCGACCCTCTCCCCGCTCCTCCCCCAAGGGGGAGGGGGACCTCAGTTCCACGCGTCGCATGGCAGGTTGGTTCAATCGCCATCCGCGCGTGTCGTTCCACGGCGAAGCCGGCGCCGAGGCGATCGCCTGTTGCTCGTCCAGGAACACGCGCGCCGCCGCCGCCACCAGTGCCTCGACGGGGACGTCGCTGTTCGCGGGCAGGAGGTCGGCGCGGTGGCGCTCGATGAAAGCCGTATCGGTGTCGCCGGCGAGGAACGCGGGATGCTTCACCACGCGCTCGAGGAAGGCGAGGTTGGTCCTGACACCGAGGATCGCGGTCTCGGAGAGCGCGGAGCGCATGCGGCGCGCGGCCTCGGCGCGGTCGTCGCCCCACACGATGAGCTTGGCGATCATCGGGTCGTAGAAGACGCTCACCTCGTCGCCTTCGCGCACGCCCGTGTCGAGGCGCACCAACTCATCGACCTCGACGGGGCCGCGCAGCACGCCGATGCGCCCGGTCTCGGGAAGGAAATTGTTGGCGGGATTCTCGGCGCACAGGCGCACCTCGATGGCGTGGCCGCCCGAGGTGATCTGCGATTGCTTGAGGGGAAGAGGCTCGCCCGCCGCGACGCGCAGCTGCCACTCGACCAGGTCCTCGCCGGTGATCATCTCCGTCACCGGATGCTCGACCTGGAGGCGCGTATTCATCTCCATGAAGAAGAACTTGCGGTCGGCCCCGGCGATGAACTCGATGGTGCCCGCGCCGCGATAGGCGATGGCGCGCGCCGCGGCGACCGCCGCTTCTCCCATGCGCGCGCGCATGTCGTCGTCGAGGAAGGGCGAGGGCGTCTCCTCGACAACCTTCTGGTGGCGCCGCTGGATCGAGCACTCGCGCTCGAAGAGATGCACGTAGTTGCCGTGCGCGTCGCCGAACACCTGGAACTCGATGTGGTGCGGGCCCTCGACGAAGCGCTCGAGGAGCACCGCGTCGTCGCCGAAGGCGTTGCTCGCTTCGCGGCGCGCCGAGGCGAGCTGGGCGTCGAACTCGGCATCCTTCGTGACGAGGCGCATGCCCTTGCCGCCGCCGCCGGCGACGGCTTTCACGAGGAGCGGAAAGCCGACCTTCTTCGCCTCGGCGCGCAGGAACTTCGCGTCCTGGTTCTCGCCGTGGTAGCCGGGCACCACCGGCACGCCGGCCTTGTCCATGATCGCCTTGGCGCGGTCCTTGAGGCCCATCTTCTCGATGGCTTCCGGCGTGGGACCGATGAAGACCAGGCCCGCGGCTTCCACGGCACGCGCGAAGCTCTCGTTTTCCGACAGGAACCCGTAGCCGGGATGGATCGCCTGCGCGCCGCAGGCTTTCGCGACCTCGATGATCTTGTCGCCGCGCAGATATGAATCGGCGGGCCGCGGCCCGCCGATGAGATAGGCCTCGTCGGCCTGCTCGACGTGCAACGCGTGCGCGTCGACGGTCGAGTGCACCGCGACCGTGCGGATCGCGAGGCGCCGGCAAGTGCGCATCACGCGGCAAGCGATCTCGCCGCGGTTGGCGACGAGGACCTTGCCGAACATCAAAACGGGCCGTTGGTGTTGCCCATCGTGTCCTGGCGCCACAACTGGCCCTTGCCGACGTAGATCGTGCCTTTGGGAAACAGTACCGATCGCGCGCCGTCGACCGCGGCGTCGGGATAAGGTGCAGCCTGCGGCATCTGGTGCGTCACCAGGCTGGGCAGCTGCAGCAGGCGAATGTCGGCGGCGGTGGTGCCGCGCAGCTCGAAGCGCATCAGCCCGCTCGATTGCCACGGATAGTAGGCCGTCGGCCCGACGCCCTGCGGGTTGCCGTCGTGAAGGCTCGCCGGGATCCCGATCGAGGCTACGTCGCTGCCCAGCGTGAGGAAGCTGAACGCATGGTGATCGCGCAGCAGCGCCGAATCGCTGCCGCGCTTGCCCATCAGCACGCGCTGGATCTCGCGCGGCGCGCCCACGTTGCCCACGTCGAAGAGGGTGAGTTGAAGACCCTGGTACCACACGAAGTTCGCGTCGCCGGTGGTGTTCGCGGGCAGCGAGTCCTTGCCGAATCCCAGCAGCAGGCCGTTGGGCAACGGATGGAGGTAATCGGAAAAACCCGGGATCTCGAGCGCGCCGACGATGCGCGGGTCGGCCGCGCTGGCGAGATCGACGACGTACAGCGGATCGGTTTTCTTGAACGTCACGGCATACAACCGATCGTCGACGAAGCGCGTCGCGTAGAGGAGCTCGCTGGGCTTGCCGAGGGGCTCGGGCCGCAGCGCGTTGGGGAGGACCGACACCGTTCGCAGCAGGCCGGGGGCGGAAGACGAAGGCTCCATGATGGTGAGCCTGTTCTTGTTCACGCCGCCCCAGATGACGCCGGTGGTGCTGGTCACTGCGCGAAGGCGCCCCTGGTACTCGCTCATGCGGAAGGACTGCATGTCCGCGTCGGTTCCGAAGAATCCCTCGAGGGAACCGGAACCCACGATCGCCATCGCGCCGGTGCCGAGCTGGATCTGGTGGATGTCCGTCACGTAGAACAAGGGCTCCGGCAGCAGCGATCCCACGGAATTGCGCAGCGGCTGCCGCGAGCTGGCGAGGAAGAGGTTCGCGGTCGACGCGTAGATCGTGTCCGTGCTGCCGAGGATCGCGAGAGTTTGCGCGACGTGCGGCGACACGAGGTCGATCGCGGTAACGAGCACCATATCCGCGAGGGGCTTGCGGGCGCCCTGGGGCGGCAGGTAGATCGCGGTGGTCTGCACCGCCGGAATCGAGGCGCCGGCGTTGATGCGCATCGAGGGAAGGAGGCCCGCGAGCGGCGTGATGCGCAGGATCTCCTGGTTCGAAGCCAGCTGCGAGGGGCTCAACGCGGTGCCGTACACGAAGCCCTGCAGGAAGGGGACGAAGCGCGAGACCACATACAGGCGATCGCCGATGCGCCGGCTGGAGACGATGTGGCCTTCGATCTCCGCGCGCCATGCCGTGGCGGGCAACGCGGACGGCGAGGTGGAGAGCACCTCGATGTTGGTGACGCCCTTCTGCCACGAGCCGGGATAACCCCAGGCCCAGCCGCCGTAGTACATGGCCGTGCTGCCCGACACCGAGATCAGCTTGTCGCCGGCGAGATAGAGGCCCGCGGTCCCCATCGGCGCCGACGGGCCGCTCGCCAGGGCGACGGTGCCGCGGATTTCAAGGCCCTCGCCCTCGTTGGAAACGCGGGCGACACGAATCGCGGGCAGACGCGTCGCGGAGTAGTCGCCGGCATGAGCGAAGGCGTAGATCGATTGCCCGTCGGATTTCACCAGGTCGGCCTCGTCCACGCCGATTTCCTGCAGGTTGGTGGTCGAGAAGGCCGCGCTGGGGGGCGCCGGCGAGAAATCCGTCCCCGAGGAAAACACGATGTTCTGCAGCCCCGCGCCGAGATACGCCTTCAACGCGGCCTCGTCGGCGAAATTCGCGAGCTGGCGGTCGGCCGCTCGCCACGAAGCCGGGCGACTCAACGGAATCATGCGCGCACCTTCGACATTCACGCCGGGGGCCATGGCGACGGTGAGCGCGTTGCGCAGGCTGAGCTGGTTCTCGGCCGCGAAATCGAAGGCGAGCGTCCCGGCGCTGCGCGTAACGGTGGAGGTATAGGCGCAGGAAGGGCAAGCCCCCGTACAAGTGAAATATTCCACCGTGCGGCTCGCGCGCTGGTAACCTGCGAGCCAGGTGGGGGCCCCGGACGCGTCGTAGGTGAACATCGCGCCGCCGAGCACATCGCCCTGCTCGGCGACGGTGAGGCCCCAGCCGCCGTTGCGAGGATCGAACCAAGAGCCACTGTGGTCCACCTCGTTCACGATGCCGGAGAAGACCAGCGGCTCGATTGCCCAGGTGCCGCGCGTGCCGTTCAGCTCCCAGGTCGCGTTGATCGATTCGGGGTGTGCGATCTCGAGCTTGAGCGTACCCACGGCGGTGGACGCGCTGATGCCCGTACCGTTCCAGCGATGCTGCATGAGGGGCCAGGCCTGCGTGCCGAGGCTCGACTCGTCGCCCTGGGCGGTGTACCAGACGGGCTTGCCGCCCGCGTCGAAGGTGTACCAGACGACGGCGACCTGGCCCGCGGCGCTGAAGATCTCGAAGCCGCTTCCGGAGCGCGCGGGATTCCACCAATGGCCCTGGGCGAACGCCGAGCGCTCCGCGACGGTGGCGGCGGCGCAGAAGGCGCTGAGGGCGAGGGTGGCGATCGCGAAGACGAGGCGATGCGTTTTCATGGTGAGCCTCCTTGCCGCAATTTTACTACTCAACTACCGGGCGTTTCAGGGGGAATTTCGGGCTCCGGGTCCGGCGGTACCCAGGAGGCGCGCCGCTTCTCGAGGAAGGCGGAGATGCCCTCCCGCCCCTGGGGCGAGGAACGGATCTTCGCGATGCGATCCGCGGTGTCCTGCACGAGCTCGCTGGTGAGGGGCCGGTTGGCCACGGCGCGAACCAGGTCCTTCGCCTCCTTCTGCGCCGCCGGGCTCGCGGCGAGCATCGCGTCGACGATGGCGCCGATCAGGTCGTCCATCTCGGCCTCGGTGCCGGCGATCTCGTGAACGAGCCCCAGGCGCCACGCGTCGGCGGCCGAGAAGCGCTCGCCGGTGAGGAAGTAGCGGCGCGCCGCGCGCTCGCCGATCGCGGCGACCACGTAAGGCGAGATGACCGCGGGGATGAGGCCCAGCTTCACCTCGGAGAGCGCGAAGGCGGCGTCGTGCGTCGCCACGGCGATGTCGCAGCACGCGACCAGCCCCACGCCCCCGCCCAGCGCCGCGCCCTGCACGCGCGCGATGGTGGGCTTGCGCAGGTGCGCGATGGTGCGCATGAGCGCGGCCAGGCCCATCGCGTCGCGGCGATTCTCGTCGAGCGAGAAGCCCGCCATGCGCTTCATCCAGTTCAGGTCGGCGCCCGCGGAGAACGACTTGCCGGCCCCGGAGAGCACCACGACGCGGATGCCATCCTCGGCCTCCATCGAGCGGAACGCCTCGGTGAGCTCGGCGATGAGCGCGTCGTCGAAGGCGTTGTGGCGCTCGGGCCGGTTCATGGTGACGATGCCGACCGAGCCTTGCCGCTCGATCGCGAGAGCTTCGCTCATTCGATTGGTCCGAGGTTCCTCACATGCGCAAGACGCCGAAGCGCGTCTCCTCGGCCGGTGCGTTGGTGGTGACGGCAAGCGCCAGGCCCAGCACGCGGCGCGTATCGGCGGGGTCGATCACGCCGTCGTCCCAGAGCCGCGCGCTGGCGTAGTAGGGATGGCCCTGCCTCTCGTACTGCTCGCGAATGGGATCCTTGAAGGCCTCTTCCTCGGCTTTCGACCAGCTTTTGCCCTTGGCCTCGAGGCCGTCGCGCTTCACGGTGGCGAGCACCGAGGCCGCCTGCTCGCCGCCCATCACCGAGATGCGCGCGTTGGGCCAGGTCCAGAGGAAGCGCGGATTGAACGCGCGCCCGCACATGCCGTAGTTGCCGGCGCCGAACGAGCCGCCCAGGATCACCGTCAACTTCGGCACTCTGGCGCACGACACGGCGGTCACCATCTTGGCGCCGTCCTTGGCGATGCCGCCCGCTTCGTATTTCTTGCCCACCATGAAGCCCATGATGTTCTGCAGGAAGAGGAGCGGGATGCCGCGCTGGGCGCAGAGCTCGATGAAGTGCGTCCCCTTCAACGCGGATTCCGAGAAGAGGATGCCGTTGTTGGCGAGGATTCCGACCGCATGGCCGTGCAGCTGCGCGAAGCCGGTGACGAGGGTCGTGCCGTAGAGCGCCTTGAACTCGTGGAACTCCGAGGCGTCGACGATGCGGGCGATGATCTCGCGGATGTCGAAGGGATGGCGCGGATCCTTGGGGATGATGCCGTAGAGATCCTCGGCGGGATAGAGGGGCTCGATCACATTGGGTCCCGGGCCGTTGCTGCGCTGGAGCGCCCGGGATGACGAGTGGCTGATGATCTCGCGCGCGATCGAGAGCGCGTGGCGATCGTCGTCGGCGAGATGATCCGTCACGCCGGATATGCGCGAATGCACGTCGCCACCCCCCAATTCCTCCGCGGTGACGATCTCGCCGGTCGCCGCCTTCACCAGCGGGGGACCGCCCAGGAAAATCGTCCCCTGGTTCTTCACGATGATCGACTCGTCGCACATCGCGGGCACGTAGGCGCCGCCGGCGGTGCACGAGCCCATCACCACCGCGACCTGCGGCACGCCGAGCGCCGAGAGGTTCGCCTGGTTGTAGAAGATGCGCCCGAAATGCTCCCTGTCCGGGAACACCTCGTCCTGCAGCGGCAGGAAGGCGCCGCCGGAATCGACCAGGTAGATGCAGGGGAGCCTATTCTGCAGCGCGATCTCCTGCGCGCGCAGGTGCTTCTTCACCGTCATCGGATAGTACGTGCCGCCCTTCACCGTCGCGTCGTTGGCGACGATCACCACTTCGCGCCCCTCGACGCGGCCCATGCCGGTGATGAGGCCCGCGGCGGGCGCGTCGTCGCCGTACATGCCGAACGCGGCGAGCTGCGAGAACTCGAGGAAGGGCGAGCCGGGATCGAGGAGGGCGCGCACGCGCTCGCGCGGCAGGAGCTTGCCGCGCGCCGTATGCTTCTTCTGCGCTTCAGCGCCGCCGCCCTCGGCCACGCGCGCGACGCGCAGCCGCAGGTCGGTGGCGAGCGCGCGATGGTGCTCCGCGTTCGCCTGGAAGGCGGGGCTCGCGGTGTCGAGTATTGACTTGATGCGCGGCATGGTCAGGCGGTCGTGGCGGCGCGCTCGGCCCTGGCGAGCTTCACCCATTCCTGCTCCGACTCGAGGGCGGAGCGGCGCGCGTTCTGCAGGATGTGATCGAAGAGCGCGCCGGCCTCGTGCGCGCGCCCCAGGCGCTTGAGAAGCATTGCCTGCCGATACTTCGACTCGAAGCCCACGTAGGTGGTGCGCAGGCGCTCGTAGATCGCGAGCGCGCGCTCGCCCTCGCCCACGGCGTCGAGCACGCGCGCCTCGAGGAGCTGTACCTCGTCGCGGCGGAACTTCGTATGGGACTTTTCCAGCCGCGCGAGGATCTCCTCGGCCTGGCGGCTCGCGCCGTTGTAGAAATAGGCGCGCGCGCAGGCGAAGAGGATGCGCGCGTCGTTCTTGTAGGGCCCCTCGAGGCAGCTCTCGTAGAGGCGGATGGCTTCCTCGAACATGCCTTTCTCGAGGCATTCGTCGGCGAGCCGCGAGCGGTTGTCGACGCTCGCGTTGGTGGCGACTTCATCGCTGCGGCGCTTCAGCTCGCCGTCGGGGTTGAGCGCCTTCGCGATGTCGTGCACATGGCGGCGCACCGCGCGCTCTTCGCGCGTTCCCGGGAAGACTTCCATGAAGTAGTAGGCGAGGCAGCCGATCACGGGAAACACCAGGATCACGGTGACCCACATCGCGCCCTTGCCCGACTTCACGGCATGGAACGCGAAGGAGAACTGGATAATGGCCATCAGGACGGCGAGGATGCGGATCATCGGTTGGCGGTGAAGGGTCGGTAGGAAAGTCGCAGCGCGATGCTTACCGCCGCGGCGGCCACGAACCAGCGGTTCTCGCCGCCCGCCATGAGGTAGAGCGCGCCGAGCGCCAGCGGCAGCTCGCACAGCGCCCCGCCCACGGACAGCTTGCGCAGCAGCTCCTGGCGCAGGCGTGGGTCCGGCACGCCGCCCTGGCGCTTCAGCGCGGCGATGTCGGCCTCGAGCGCGCGCTTGAAGCGCCGCACGTACCAGAGCGCGGGGCCGCCAGCGGCGAGGATTCCATAGAGGCCATAGCGTGTCCACTGCGGATCGACCGCGGCGAACACCGGAGCGCCCTTGCCGAAGAAGAGATAGATCGCGACCGCGATCGCCACCGTGCCCGCGAGCTGCGTCCCCCAGACGAGGACCGGCTGGGGCATCTTGGGGATGGGATTCGCCAGGGCTCTACTCGGAGAGGTTGCGCGCGATGACCAGGCGCTGGATCTCGCTGGTGCCTTCGTAGATCTGGGTGATGCGCGCGTCGCGGTAATGGCGCTCGACCGGGTAATCGTGCAGGTATCCGTAGCCGCCGTGGATCTGGATCGCCTTGGAGCACACCCACTCGGCGAGCTCGGAGGCATAGAGCTTCGCCTGCGAGGCCTCCGAGAGGCAGGGCAGCCCTTCGCTGCGCATGCGCGCGGCATGCAGGATGAGCAGGCGCGCCGCGTTGATGCGCGTATGCATGTCCGCGAGATAGTTGCCGATGGAAGCGTGCTCGGTGAGCTTCTTGCCGAACTGGGTGCGTTCCCTGGCGTAGGCGAGCGCCGCCTCGAAGGCCGCGCGCGCGATGCCGAGGGCCTGTGCGGCGATGCCGATCCTGCCGCCCTCGAGATTGGAGAGCGCGATCGCAAGGCCCTTGCCGCGCGGGCCCAGCAAATGGTCTTCCGGCACGGCGCAGTCCTCGAGCACGATGGCGGTGGTGTCGGAGGCCTTGATGCCGAGCTTCTGCTCGAGCTTCTGCGGCGTGAAGCCGCGCGTGTCGGTGGGCACGATGAAGGCCGACAGGCCCTTCTTGCCGAGCTCCGGGTCGCTCACCGCGAACACGATCGCGACCGCGGCGCGCTTGCCGTTGGTGACGAACTGCTTGTTGCCGTTGAGGACCCAGCGGCCGTCCTTCAGCACCGCGCGCGTTTTGAGGTTGTTGGCCTCGCTGCCGGCCTGCGGCTCGGTCAGGCAGAAGCAGCCGATCTTGCGGCCCGCCGCCATGTCGGGAAGCCACGCCTTCTTCTGCGCGTCGCTGCCCCACGCGAGGATCGGGCCGCAGCCCACGGAGTTGTGCACGCTCATGAGGGTCGCGGTCGCGGCGCATCCCGCAGCGATCTCCTCCATCGCGAGCGCATACGCCACGTAATCGGAGAAGGAGCCGCCCCACTCCTCGGGGACCACCATGCCGAGCAGGCCCAGCTCGCCCAGCTTGGCCACGACGTGGTCGGGAATCCAGCCTTCCTCTTCCCATTGGCCCGCGTGCGGAGCGAGCTCGGAGCGCGCGAATTCGCGCGCCATGTCGCGGATCATCCGCTGCTCTTCGGAGAGGAAATCCGTGTGCGCGCGCGCGAGCATTGCGTTACTTGGCGTCTTTTTCCATCTTGTCGACGGATTGCGTCGCCTTCTGGTTCAGGTCGGCCTCGAGTGCCTTGGCCTTGTCGAGCGCCTTCACCTGGGTGCCGAAGGTGTCGTGGCGCGCGCGCTCGAGCGCCGCGGCGCGCTCGGCCGCCGCGTCTTCCACCTTGGGCGTCTTCTCCTTGTTGCAGCCGGCCGCGACCAGCATCGCCGCGGCGAGAGCGAGCGCGAGCGCGGCGCGGCGCGGGGCGTTCATGGCGTCAGGCCCTGACGGCCTTCACCCGGTGGCGGATGTCGGCGCGGACCTTCGGTGGCAGGTGGTTCCAGCGCACCCCGGCGACCGCCCCGGCGAGGGCGAGGCACGCGGGAACGCTGTTCCTCTCGGGATTGGCGCGGCGAAGCTGCAGCCACGCGTCCCAGAAGCCCACGCGCATGAGCGCCTCGAGCGAATCGATGCCGACGGAGCGAAGCTCGGCGGCGAGCGCCTGGCCGATGTTGGGTGTGCGTTCGATCGGAGTTGCGGATGCCGTTGCGGTTGCAGTTGCCATGCTTACAAGACCTCCAGTGCTAGAGCCGTTCCCTCGCCACCGCCGATGCAAAGTGCGGCGACCCCCTTTTTCAAGCCGCGCTTCTTCAGCGCGTAGATCAACGTCGTGATGATGCGGGCGCCGGTGGCACCGATGGGGTGACCCAGCGCGCATGCTCCCCCGTTCACGTTCACCTTGTCGTGCGGAATGCCGACATCCTTCATCGCCGCCATGGCGACCACGGCGAACGCCTCGTTCACCTCGAAGAGGTCGACGTCGGAAGCCTTCCAGCCCGCCTTGTCGAGCACTTTCTTGATCGCGCCCACGGGCGCGGTGGTGAACCACTCGGGCTCGTGCGCATTGGACGCATAGGCCACGATCTTCGCGAGCGGCTTGGCGCCGCGCTTCTTCGCCTCGGATTCGGTCATCAGCACGAGCGCGGCGGCGCCGTCGGAGATCGACGACGAGGTGGCGGCGGTGACCGTGCCGTCCTTGTTGAAGGCCGGGCGCAGCGTCGGGATCTTCTCGACGTTCACGTTGAAGGGGGTCTCGTCGTCCTTCACCACCTCGTCGCCCTTCCTGCCCTTCACGGTGACCGCGGCGATCTCGTCGGCGAAGGCGCCGGACTTCGACGCCCCCACGGCACGCTCGGTGGAGGTCTTCGCGTAGGCGTCCATCTGCTCGCGGGTGAAGCCGTACTTCTCGGCGGTCTTGTCGGCGAAGTAGCCCATGGGCTTGCCGTCGTAGGCGTTCTCGAGCCCGTCGGAGGCCATGTGGTCGAGGATCTGCCCGCTGCCGTAGCGGATGCCGCTACGGCCCTTGGGCAAAAGGTGGGGCGCGTTGGTCATGGATTCCATGCCGCCGGCGACGACGATGGTCGCCTGCCCCGAGGAAAGCTCGTCGGCGGCCATCATCGTGGCCTTCATGCCCGAGCCGCACATCTTGTTGACGGTGGTGGCCGGCGTGGCCTTGTCGAGGCCGGCGCCCAACGCCGCCTGGCGTGCCGGCGCCTGGCCCTGGCCCGCGCCCAGCACGTTGCCGAAGATCAGGTCGTCGACTTCGTCGGGCTTCACGCCCGCCTGCTCGATGGCGGCCTTGATGGCGACGGAACCGAGCTGCGAAGCCGTGACGCTGCCGAACTTGCCCTGCATGGAACCGATCGGGGTGCGCTTCGCGCCCACGATCACAATGCTTTCTGCCATTGCCATCTCCTGGTCAAACCGATTCTTCGAACAGCTCGCGCCCGATCAGCATGCGGCGGATCTCGTTGGTGCCCGCGCCGATGTCGTAGAGCTTCGCGTCGCGCAGCAGGCGCCCGGCGGGAAATTCGTTGATGTAGCCGTTGCCGCCGAGGGCCTGGATCGCTTCGAGGGCGACCTGCACCGCGTTCTCCGACGAGAACAGCAGGCACGCGGCGGCGTCCTTGCGCGCGGCGCGCCCGCGGCCCTGGTCGAGCGCCTGCGCGGTGCGATAGCTGAAGGCGCGCGAGGCCTGCAGCTTGGTGTACATGTCGGCGATCTTGCCCTGCATCAGCTCGAAGGTGCCGATCGCCTGGCCGAACTGCTTCCTCTCGTGCAGGTAGGGCAGCACGAGATCCATGGCGGCCTGCATGATGCCCAGCGGGCCGCCCGAGAGCACGGTGCGCTCCGTGTCCAGGCCCTTCATCAGCACGCGCGAGCCGCCGTTCACCTCGCCCAGCACGTTGGCCGCGGGAATCTCGCAATTCTGGAACACCAGCTCGCAGGTGTTCGAGCCGCGCATGCCGAGCTTGTCGAGCTTCTGCGCGGTGGTGAAGCCCTTCATGCCCTTCTCGACGATGAACGCCGTCATCGCCTTCGAGCCCTGGTCCTTCGGCGCGGTGCGCATGTAGACGACCGCGACGTCGGCGTCCGGGCCGTTGGTGATCCACATCTTCGAGCCGTTGGCGATCCAGCGATCGGCCTTCTTCTCGGCCTTGCATAGCATCGAGCCGACGACGTCGGAGCCCGCGCCCGGCTCGCTCATGGCGAGCGCTCCTACCCGCTCGCCGGAGCAAAGTCCCGGCAGGTACTTGCGACGTTGCGCCTCCGAGCCGTTGAGGAAGAGGTTGTTGACGCACAGGTTCGAATGCGCGCCGTAGGAAAGGCCCACGGACGCCGAGGCGCGGGAGACTTCTTCCATCGCGACCACGTGGGCGAGGTAGCCCAGGCCGGTACCGCCATAGGCCTCGGGGACCGTCATGCCCAGCAGCCCCAGCTCGCCCAGCTTCTTCCACATGTCGGCCGGGAACTCGTTGCTCGCGTCGATCTCGGCGGCGCGCGGCGCCAGCTCCGCATCGCACATGCGCTTCACCGTATCGCGCAGCGCGTCGAAATCCTCGGTGAGATGGGTGTCGAATAGCAAAGGCAGCTTTTCGGGGGACGAGAGTGTAATTATCGCATTTCTAGGCGCTCTACGCCGGGCGGGTGCCTCATTTGGCGGTCATGCGGATGGCGCCGTCGAGGCGGATCACCTCGCCGTTCAGGACCTCGTTCTCGACGATGTGGCGCACCAGAGCCGCGTATTCCTCGGGCTTGCCGAGGCGCGAAGGAAACGGAATCTGGGCGCCCAGCGAGGCGCGCACCTCCTCGCTCATCGCCTGCAGCATCGGCGTGTCGAAAATCCCCGGCGCGATGGTCATCACGCGAATGCCGAACTTGGCGAGCTCGCGCGCGATCGGCAGCGTCATCCCGTTGACGCCCGCCTTCGACGCCGCGTAGGCCGCCTGCCCGATCTGGCCGTCCATGGAGGCGACCGACGACGTGTTCACGATCACGCCGCGCTCGCCGCTCGCCTGCCCTGCGGGCTGCACGCTCATCTTCGCGGCGGCGAGCCGGATGGCGTTGAAAGTGCCGATCAGGTTGATTCTCACGGCGCGCTCGAAACTCGCGAGCGCGTGAGGACCGTTACGCCCGACCACACGCTCGCCGGGCGCGATGCCCGCGCAATTCACCAGGCCATGGATCGCGCCGAACGCCGAGACGCACAGATCGACCGCGGCTTGCGTCGAGTCCTCGTCGGTGACGTCGGCCTTGATGAAGCGCACCGTGCCTCCCAGGAAGCCGGCGATGTCCTTGCCCGCCGGCTCGTTGAGATCGGCGATGACGACCTTGCCGCCGTGGGCGGCGAGCATCGTGGCGGTGGCGGCTCCGAGTCCCGAACCGCCGCCGGTCACGAGGAAGACGTGGTTCTGGATCTGCATTTCAGCTCTCTCTTTCGGGGTTCATGTATAAATTCTATATGGCTCCTTCGCTCCCGCAGTCGCTGCGCGTGATCGTGCGCGGCTGGTTGAACTGCAACCAGGTCGTGATGCTCGCCCCGCGCGACAACCTCCTCGTCGACTCGGGCTACTGCACGCATCGCGAGCAGACGCTCGAGCGCCTCGCGGGTCCCGAGGGCCTCGACGGCGAGCCGCTCGAGCGCCTCATCAACACCCACTGCCATTCCGACCACATGGGCGGCAACGCCGCGATCGCCCACGCGCACGGCTGCCGCATCACCATTCCCGCGGGCGAAGCGAAGCACATCGAGCCGTGGACGCCGCAAAGCGCCTGGATGGAGGAATTCGACCAGCGCGCCGATCCCTTTCATTTCGACGACACGATCGCGGCCGGCGACACCTTCGAGGGCGGGGGCTTCGAATGGCAGGCGCACGCCGCTCCAGGTCACGACATGGACGCGCTCATGTTCTACGCGCCCTCCCATCGCATATTGATCACCGGGGATGCCCTGTGGCAGAACGGCATGGGGTTCGTGTGGCCGGAGGAGGGCGCCAATCCCTTCATCGACGCCGCGCAGGCGACGCTCGAGGCGATCGCGAGGCTCGCCCCCGCGCTCGTGATCCCGGGGCACGGCCGGCCCTTCGCGGACGCCGCCGGCTCGGTTGCGAACGCGCGCGCGCGCCTTGCCGCCTTCGCGCGCGATCCCGCGAAGAACGCGCGCCACGTGATCAAGGTGATGTTCGTCTTCGCGCTCCTCGACCGCGGCCGCATGGCGCTCGCCGACGTGCCCGCGTACCTGGGGCGCATCGGATGCTACCGACGCATGGCCGAGCGCTTCCTCGCGAGCGCTCCCGAGTCGCTCGCCGGCTGGCTGGTGGAGGATCTCGCGCGTTCCGGGGTGATCAAGTCGGCCGACGGAGCGCTCATCCCCACGCTCGCCGCGTGAGGCGCGCCTAGGCGAAGCTGCGCAGCCCCTCGAGATCGACGATGCGGATGCGCCCGTAGTCGACCTTCACCAGGCCCGCCTTTTCGAGCACCTGCAGCGCCTGGTTCACGCGCTGGCGCGACACGCCCGAAAGATAGCCCAGCTCTTCCTGCGAGAGCTGGACCTCGGTCGCCTGGTCGGGATAGAGGACCGGATTGAAGAGCGCGGCCAGCGAGCGCGCCACGCGCGCATCGGGCTCGAGCAGGCGCTCGTACTCGACCATGGCGATGAATTGCCCGAGGCGCTCGTTCAGCTGCATCAGCAGGAAGCGGTTGAACTCGATGCTGGTGTCGAGGAGCCATTGGAAGGTCGCGCGCGGCATGTAGGCGACGCGGCTTTCGCGAAGCGTCACCACGTCGTACTTGCGCAGCTTGTCCTTGAGGAGCGAGCCCTCGCCGAACCAGCCTCCGCTGGTGACGCCGAGGAAGGTCGTGGTCTTGCCTTCGGGAGTCTGGCTGGTCATCTTCACCAGTCCGTCGATGACGCCGATCCAGTGCTCGACCGCCTCGCCCTTGCGGCACACGGGCACGCCGACGGGGAGCGCGCGCACCTGGGTCTCGGCCTGCACGCGCGCCAATTGCCCCGGCGTGAGCGAGCGCGTCCACAGGGAAGCGCGCAGGAGCTCGGCAAGGGTTTCCATCGCCGAATTGTCAACGAAAAGACACATTCCGGGTGGAGGCAGCGGCTACACTAGGTCCAAATCGGAGGAGACCGAGCCATGCCGGAAGGCAGCGGGACGCCCGACACGTTCCCGAAGCTTCTGCTGCTGCACGCGCGCGAGCGGGGATCGCATCCCGCCATCCGCGAGAAGGCGCTCGGCATCTGGCAAAGCTGGACCTGGAGCCAGGTGCGCGACGAGATCGAGGCGCTCGCCGCCGGGCTGCACCGTGCCGGGCTCGCGCGCGGCGCGCACATCGCCGTCATCGGCGCGAACCGGCCGCGTCTCTACTGGACGCTCACCGCGGCGCAGTCCCTGGGCGCCATTCCCGTGCCGTTCTACGAGGATGCGGTCGCCCAGGAGATGGTCTACGTCTTCCAGAACGCCGAGATCGAGTTCGCGGTGGTCGAGGACCAGGAGCAGGCCGACAAGCTCTTCGAGATCATGCCGCAGTGCCCGAAGCTCGCGCACATCTGGTACGACGATCCGCGCGGGCTGCGCCGCTATCCCCAACCCGAGCTCGCGAGCTACGAGAGCCTCACCGTGACGGGGCGCGCCTTCGCGGCCTCGAGCCCGCGCTTCTTCGCCGAGGAGGTCGCGCGCGGCCGGGGCGCGGACACCGCGATCATGCTCTACACCTCGGGTACCACCGGCCACCCCAAGGGCGTGGTCCTGTCGCACGACAACCTCGTGCATGCGAGCCGCGCCTATGCCGAGCTCGAGGGCCTGCGCGACGACGAGGAGGTGCTCGCCTACCTGCCCATGGCCTGGATCGGACAGAACCTCTTCTCCTACGCGCAGTGGATGGTGGTGGGCTTCCGCATCAACTGCATCGAGTCGGCCGAGACCGTGATCACCGACATGCGCGAAATCGGGCCGACCTACTACTTCGCGCCGCCGCGCGTGCTTGAGGCGCTTCTCACCCAGGTCACCATCCGCATGGAGGACGCGAGCTGGGTGAAGCGGCGCATGTTCGGCTACTTCATGGAGCTCGCGCGCCGCGTAGGGTCGAACATCCTCGACCGGCGGCGGGTGGGCTTCCTCGACCGCGTGAAGTACGCGCTCGGCGGCCTCCTCGTCTACGCGCCGCTCAAGAATTCCCTCGGCATGTCGCGCGTGCGCGTCGCCTACACCGCGGGGGAAGCGATCGGCCCGGACCTTTTCGTGTTCTACCGCTCGCTCGGCATCAACTTGAAGCAGCTCTACGGCTCGACCGAGACGTCGGTCATGGTGTGCGTGCAGCCCAACGGCGAGGTGAAGCCCGACACGGTGGGCCCGCCGATGAAGGGGGTCGAGATCCGCGTGCTCGACTCGGGAGAGATCGTGCTGCGCTGCCCGGGGCTGTTCCGCGCCTATTACAAGAACGAGCAGGCGACGCGCGAGGCCAAGGATGCCGAAGGCTGGTTCCACACCGGCGACGCGGGGTTCTTCGACGCGACCGGGCACCTGAAGATCATCGACCGCGCCAAGGACGTGGGCAAGCTTTCCGGCGGCACGCTCTTCGCTCCCAAGTATCTCGAGAACAAGCTCAAGTTCTTCCCGCACATCAAGGAGGCGGTGGCCTTCGGCCAGGGCCGGGCGCAAGCCACCGCGATGGTGAACATCGACGTGCAGGCGGTGGGCGACTGGGCCGAGCGCCGCGGCATCCCGTATTCGGGCTACACCGACCTCGCTGCCAAGCCGCAGGTGGTGGGCCTCATCCGCGAATGCGTGGAGAAGGTGAATGCCGACCTGGCGCGCGATCCCAAGCTCGCGGCGAGCCAGATCCACCGCTTCGTGATCCTGCACAAGGAGCTCGACGCCGACGACGGCGAGCTCACCCGCACCCGGAAAGTCCGCCGCGGTTTCATCGGCGAGAAGTACGCGACGATCGTCGAGGCGCTTTATTCGGGAACGCAGAGCTGCGTGGTCGAGGCGCAGGTGCGTTTCGAGGACGGGCGCACCGGCAAGATCCGCGCGGAGCTGCCGGTGAACGCCGCGAAGACCTTCGCGCCCGAGGCCGCGAGGGCCGCGGCGTGAGGCTACCGGCGAGGGCCCCGCTTGCGGGATCGACGACGACGAGCGCCGCCGAGGACCGACACGACAATGGTTAAATCATCGATACCCGGTCAGAGGCCCGCGGCGTGAACCTGCGCGACGCCGAGCCGCAGGTAGCCCCCCGCAAGGTGGGCGAGGTGATCCTCGCCGTGGAAGACATCTCGCTCGCCTTCGGCGGGGTGAAGGCGCTCTCCGAGGTGAGCTTCGACGTGCGCGAGCACGAGGTGCGCGCCATCATCGGCCCCAACGGCGCGGGCAAGAGCTCGATGCTGAACGTGGTGAACGGCATTTACCGCCCGCAGCAGGGGCGCATCACCTTCCGCGGCGAGACGCGCGGCCACATGGACCCGCGCCACAGCGCCGAGATGGGGATCGCCCGCACCTTCCAGAGCCTGGCGCTCTTCAAGGGCATGTCGGTGCTCGACAACATCCTCGCCGGACGCAACCTGAAGATGAAGGCGAACCTCTTCCTGCAGGCGCTGCGCGTGGGGCCGGCGCTCACCGAGGAGGTCGAGCACCGCAGGAAAGTCGAGGAGATCATCGATTTCCTCGAGATCCCGCACGTGAGGAAGACCCCGGTGGGCCGCCTTCCCTACGGGCTGCAGAAGCGCGTCGACCTGGGACGAGCGCTCGCCGCGGAGCCCCGGGTGCTCCTCCTCGACGAGCCCATGGCCGGCATGAACGTGGAGGAGAAGCAGGACATGAGCCGCTTCATCCTCGACGTGAACGACGAGTTCGGCACGACGATCGTCCTCATCGAGCACGACATGGGCGTGGTGATGGACCTCTCGGACCGCGTCGTGGTGCTCGACTACGGGCGCAAGATCGCCGACGGCACGCCCGACGAGGTGCGCGCCAGCCAAGCGGTCATCGACGCGTACCTCGGCGTAAAACACTAGGCACGAGGCGCGAGATGAACCCCGCAACCACCAGGAACCTCACCATCGCGTTCTTCGTGCTGCTCGTGGGCGGGGCGATCTCGCCGCTCCTCGGTTCCGCGCTCCTGCCGCAGTGGATCGAGGTGGTGCTGGGCGGGCTCATGACCGGCGTGCTCTACTCGCTGGTGGCCATCGGCCTGGTGCTGATCTTCAAGGCATCCGGCGTCTTCAACTTCGCGCAGGGCGCCATGGTGCTCTTCGCCGCGCTGTCCCTGGTGCGGCTCATGGAGAAGATGCCGTTCGCCCTCGCGCTCATCGCGACGCTCGCCATCATGGTCGCGCTCGCCTTCGTGATCGAACGCCTGGTGCTGCGCCCGCTGGTGAACCAGGAGGGCATCGTGCTCTTCATGGCGACACTCGGCGTCGCCTACTTCCTCGACGGCTTCGGGCAGACCCTGTGGGGAAGCGAGATCTACACGCTCAACGTGGGCATGCCGAAGGAGCCGAAGATCCTGCTGGAGAGCGTCTTCGAGGGCGGCATCCTGGTGAACATGGAGGACGTGATCGCCGCGGTGATCGCGGCGATCCTGGTGGCCGCGTTGGCGCTCTTCTTCCAGAAGACCGCGACGGGGAGGGCGCTGCGCGCGGTCGCCGACGATCACCAGGCCGCGCAGTCGGTGGGCATCCCGTTGAATCGCATCTGGGTGATCGTGTGGAGCGTGGCGGGCCTGGTCGCGCTCGTGGCCGGCGTGATCTGGGGCTCCAAGCTCGGCGTGCAATTCTCGCTCTCGCAGGTCGCCCTGAAGGCGCTGCCGGTGGTGATCCTCGGCGGGTTCACCTCGATTCCGGGCGCGATCGTGGGCGGGCTCATCATCGGCCTGGGAGAAAAGCTCTCGGAGGTCTACCTCGGCCCCTTCTTCGGCGGCGGCATCGAGAACTGGTTCGCCTACGTGCTCGCCCTCGTGTTCCTTCTGTTCCGCCCCGAAGGACTTTTTGGAGAAAGGCACATCGACCGCGTATGACGACATCTCGCGCCTTGCGCCTCTTGCCTCGCGCCTCATGATCTATCGCGAGACCGGACAGTTCAAGACGACCTACGCGTCGGACCAGCAGCTCTTCCCGATCCTGCAGGACCGCGCGTTCGTGATCGGATTCCTCGCCTTCGCGTTCGGCGTGATGCCCTTCATCGCGAGCGAGTACATGTTCCGCGCGATCCTGGTGCCGTTCCTCATCCTGTCGCTCGCCGCCCTGGGCTTGAACATCCTGGTCGGCTACTGCGGCCAGGTCTCGCTCGGCACCGGAGGCTTCATGGCGGTGGGGGCCTATGCCGCGTACAACCTCGCCGTGCGCATGCCCGACCTGAACCTGCTGGTTATCTTCCTTCTCGCCGGAGCGTGCGCGACGCTGGTGGGAGTGCTGTTCGGCATCCCGAGCCTGCGCATCAAGGGCTTCTACCTCGCGGTGGCGACCCTCGCCGCGCAGTTCTTCATCGACTGGCTGTTCGCGCGCGTGAAATGGTTCACCAACGATGCGCCGTCGGGCTCGGTGAGCGCGCCGCCGCTCGCGATGTTCGGCTATCCGATCGAGTCGCCGGCGCAGAAGTACCTCTTCGTGCTCGCCATCGTGGTGGCGTTCGCGTTGATCGCGAGGAATCTCGTGCGCGGCGCGATCGGGCGCTCGTGGATGGCCACACGCGACATGGACGTCGCCGCCGAGGTGATCGGCATCCGGCCGCTCGCGGCCAAGCTCACGGCCTTCGCGGTGAGCTCGTTCTTCGTCGGCATCGCCGGCGCGTTGTGGGCGTTCGTCTACCTCGGCTCTTGGGAGCCGCTCGCCTTCGACGTGAACCGCTCGTTCCAGCTGCTCTTCATGGTGATCATCGGCGGGCTGGGCTCGATCCTCGGCTCCTTCCTGGGCGCCGCCTTCATCGTGATCCTGCCGCTCGTTCTGAACCAGCTTCCCACCGCCATGGGCATCCCGCTTTCCACGGCGGCCATCTCGCACATCGAAGTCATGGTCTTTGGCGCCCTCATCGTGTTCTTCCTGATCGTCGAGCCCCGCGGCCTGGCGCGCCTGTGGGCCATCGGCAAGGAAAAGCTGCGCCTATGGCCTTTCCCGCATTGAAGTCGCAACCGCACTGCACCACAACGAGGAGGATGGAATGAAACGGCAACTCAAGATGAAAGCGGCAGCGGCAGCGCTCGCCGCGGCGGCATCCCTGGGCGCGGCGACGGACGCCTTCGCGCAGGCCACCAACGAGATCTTCATCCCGGTGCTGGTGTATCGCACCGGCGCCTATGCGCCCAATGGCGTGCCATGGGCCGACGGCTTCGTGGATTACCTGAAGCTCGTGAACGAGCGCGACGGCGGCGTGAACGGCGTGAAGATCGCCTTCGAGGAATGCGAGACCGGCTACGCCACCGACCGCGGCGTCGAGTGCTATGAGCGCCTGAAAAGCAAGAAACCGGTCGCGGTGAACCCGCTGTCGACCGGCATCACCTACGCGCTCACCGACAAGGTGGTCACCGACAAGATCGTGCTGTTCACCACCGGCTACGGCCGCTCGGAGAGCGTCGACGGCGGCGTCTTCAAGTACAACTTCCCGCTGATGGGCACCTATTGGGACGCGGCCGACATCCTGGTGCAGCACGTCAAGAAGAAGGGCAGCCTCAAGGGTAAGAAGATCGCGCTCGTCTACCACGACTCGCCGTACGGCAAGGAGCCGATCCCGGTGCTTGAGGAGCTCGCCAAGCGCGAAGGCTTCGAGCTGATGAAGCTTCCGGTGACCCACCCCGGGGTCGAGCAGAAGGCGACGTGGCTGCAGATCCGCCAGCAGCGTCCCGATTACGTGTTCCTGTGGGGATGGGGCGTGATGAACTCCACCGCCATCAAGGAGGCGATCGCCGTCTCCTACCCGCGCCTGCAGATGTACGGCGTGTGGTGGGCCGCCGCCGAGCCCGACGTGTTGCCCGCCGAGATGGCGGCCAAGGGCTACAACGGCCTCGCGCTCGAGCACTCGTCGGAGAACAACGCCGCGATCCACAAGGACATGCTGAAGTTCCTCTACGACAAGGGCAAGGGCACCGCCGCGAAGAAAGAGGAGGTGGGATCGGTTCTCTACAACCGCGGCATGCTCTCGGCGATGCTCACCGTCGAGGCGATCCGCGTGGCGCAGGGCAAGTTCGGCAAGCGCGTGATGACCGGCGAAGAGGTGCAATGGGGCGCGGAGAACCTGAATATCGACGCCGCGCGCATCAAGGCCCTCGGCGTGGACGGCATACTCCAGCCGATCAGGACCTCGTGCAACGACCATGAAGGCGCGCACAAGGCCCGCATCCATACGTGGGACGGCTCCAGGTGGAGCTACACCTCCGACTGGTACGAGTCCGACGCCAAGCTGCTGCGCCCGATGATCGACGCGGCGGCCAAGAAGTACGCGGCCGAGAAGAAGATCGAGACGCGCAGCTGCAAGGCGTAGGCGCGAGGCACGAGGCGCGAGGCACGAGATGGATTCCACGGCACACAAGCCTCTTCTCGAGGTGAATGGGATCGAGGTCATCTACAACCACGTGATCCTGGTCCTGAAGGGCGTTTCGCTCGCGGTACCCGAGGGGGGCATCGTCGCCCTCCTCGGGGCCAACGGCGCCGGCAAGACCACGACGTTGAAGGCGGTCTCCAACCTGCTGCGCGCCGAGCGTGGCGAGGTGACCAAGGGCGCCGTCCAGTTCGACGGCGGGCGCGTGGACAAGCTGAGCCCTGCGCAGCTGGTGAAGCGCGGCGTGATCCAGGTCATGGAAGGCCGGCATTGCTTTGCGCACCTCACGGTCGAGGAGAACCTCCTTACCGGCGCATATACCCGGGGCGTCTCGCGCTCCGAAATCAAGGTCGACCTGGAGAGGGTCTACGGATTTTTCCCGCGCCTGAAGACGCGGCGTACGTCGCTCGCCGGCTACACCTCCGGCGGCGAGCAGCAGATGACGGCCATCGGGCGCGCGTTGATGGCCAAGCCGCGCATGATCCTGCTCGACGAGCCGAGCATGGGATTGGCGCCGCAGATCGTCGAGGAGATCTTCGAGATCGTCCGCAACCTGAACAAGGTCGAGCGCGTGAGCTTCCTCCTCGCCGAGCAGAACACCATGGTGGCGCTGCGCTTCGCCGACTTCGGCTACATCCTGGAGAACGGCCGCGTCGTGCTCGAGGGCGACGCCGGCGCCCTCGCCGAGAACGAGGACGTGAAGGAGTTCTACCTCGGCATCTCGAGCGGCGCCCGGGCGAGCTTCCGCGAGACCAAGCACTACCGCCGGCGCAAGCGTTGGCTCGCCTGATGGCGCAGCACTACGACGCGCTCGAGACGCGCCCGGCAGCCGAGCGCGAGAGCGATCTTTTCGCGCGCTTGCCCGCCCAGGTCGCGCACGCCAGAGCCAACGCGGCCTTCTATCGAAAGGCTCTCGCGAGCTTCGATCCCGCGGCCGTCACCGACCGCGCGGCGCTGGCGAGGTTGCCGGTCACGCGCAAGTCCGAGCTCACCGAGCTGCACCAGTCCGAGAAGCCCTTCGGCGGCCTCAATGCGACGCCTGCATCCGGCCTCGCGCGCATCTTCGTCTCGCCCGGCCCGATCTACGATCCCGAGGGGCGCCGCGCGGATTTCTGGCACACCGCGCGCGCGCTCTTCGCCGCCGGCTTTCGCCCCGGCGACGTGGTCCTCAACTGCTTCTCCTATCACCTCACGCCGGCCGGAAGCATGTTCGAGACCGGTCTGCACCACCTCGGCTGCGCGGTGATCCCGGGTGGCGTGGGCCAGACCGAGATGCAGGCGCGCGCCATCGCCGACCTCGAGCCCGCGGGCTACGTCGGCACGCCGTCGTTCCTCAAGCTCATCGTCGAGAAGTGCGACGAGCTCGGCCTTCCCGCGGTCTCGATCAAGCGCGCGCTCGTTTCGGGCGAGGCCTTCATGCCGGCGGTGCGTGCCTTCCTGCGCGAGCGCGGCATCGAGGGCTACCAGGCCTACGGGACCGCGGACCTCGGCGTGGTCGCCTACGAGACCGCGAGCCGCGAGGGGCTGGTGGTGGACGAGGAGGTGATCGTCGAGATCGTGCGGCCCGGGACCGGCGACCCGCTCGCGGAGGGCGAGGTTGGCGAAGTTGTAGTTACAACCTTTAATGCGGATTATCCACTGGTCCGCTTCGCGACCGGCGACCTTTCCGCGGTCTTGCCGGGCGCGAGCCCGTGCGGACGCAGCAACGTGCGCATCCGCGGGTGGCTGGGGCGCGCCGACCAGACGACCAAGGTGCGCGGCATGTTCGTCCACCCCCACCAGGTGGCGGAAGTGCTGCGCCGTCATGGACTTACGCGCGGGCGGCTGGTGGTCGCGAACGAGCGGGGCGAGGACCGGATGACATTTCGCGTCGAGCGCGGCGAGGGCGCGGACGGCGCCCTCGCGCATGCGATCGAGGCGACGCTGCGCGACATGGTGAAGGTTCGCGGCGAGGTGGCATTCGTCGCGCCCGGCAGCCTTCCCAATGACGGAAAAGTGATCGACGACGTTCGTGTCTACGCGTAAACCGATTATGATGGCGGCTCCATTTTCAACTTCGCGAAAGAGCCGCGCCCCATCATGACCAAAACGATCCTCGCGGCGCTCGCCGCCTCTTTCCTCCTCGCGGCATGTGCGATGGACCCTGCGGATGCGTCGGGCGAGGCTCGCGCCGAACGCGAATACCGCACCGGCAGCAACATCGCCAAGCGCAAGGCCGACGGTCCCGCCGACGGTCCCGCCGTGGTGAGCCGCGACGAGCTCGAGCGCGCGCGCGAAACCTCGAATCCCTCGGCCTTCATTCCGAAGGCGAAGTAACGCGGCAGCGGGGACCGGCGCGCCACGCGCCGGTCCCGATTGCGACCCCACCGCAGTTGCGTCCCGATCGGGGTTGCGCGCGCGTTATATTTCTATTATTCTAGAAATATGAAAGCAACGAACGCGCTCGCCTTGCTTGCGGCGCTCGCCCAGGAAACGCGCCTTTCGATCTTCCGCGCGCTGGTGCAGGCGGGGCCCGAGGG
>Ga0209647_1000016_pt1 | contig 137115 bp, 134 predicted proteins | sample GraSoi_2013_60cm_FD_185827 | JGI IMG/M metagenome (GOLD analysis project Ga0209647, IMG submission 185827) | Grasslands soil microbial communities from the Angelo Coastal Reserve, California, USA - Sample 9_17_2013_60cm (SPAdes) (version 2) | ecosystem: Environmental > Terrestrial > Soil >...
GACATCGTGACCACGTGCCTGCAGGTCGTCGTAGACGGCGTCCGGAATGTTGGCCTCAAGGTTGAGCCTGTTGAAACCCGAATTGTGCGGCCAGAACGAGCCGTAGAAATGCAGCGTCTGGACGCGCGGCCACTCGAAGGCCTCGTGCAGGTTCGGATACCACTCGGGCCAGAATTCCACGATGTTGAGGAAGGCCTGCAGGATCGTCTGGTCCTGGTTGTCGCCGCCCGGCGTGCCGAGCGCCATGAAGGGTTCGCCGTTACGCAGCACGATGCTGGGCGTGAGCGTGTAGCGCGGGCGCGAACGCGGGCGCAGCTGCGCGGCGCGGGTCTTGTCGAGCCAGAACTGCTCGCCACGGATGCTCATGCCGATGCCCGTGTCGCCCAGGATCACCGCGCCGGGAATCCAGCCACCGCTCGGCGTGCTGTCGAAGATGTTGCCGTCCTTGTCGATGATGGCGATGTGGGTGGTGTCCTTGACGCCGCCCGACACCGGCTCCGGATCCACCACCGGCTGGTTCGGCTTCGCGGCTTGCGCGAGGTTGGCCACCCAGTACTTCCACTCCTTCACTCCGGAGTCGAAGGGGAGCGGGTTCCCCGCCACGAACGCGCGCGATGCATTTTTTGGATCGATCAGCTTGGCGCGCTCCTTCGCGTACGCTTTCGACAGCAACCCCTCGGTCGGGACGCGCACGAAATCCGGGTCGGCGTAGTAAGTGTCGCGATCCGCGTACGCGAGCTTCAACGCCTCCACCATCACGTGGATGTATTCAGGGCTGTTGTGCTTCATCGCCTTCAAGTCGAATCCCTCGAGGATGTTGAGCGCCTCGAGGAGCACCGGCCCCTGGCTGCCGGTCGAATGCTTGTAGACCTGGTAGCCGCGGTAGGTGGTCATCGCGGGCGCTTCCACGCGCGCGTAGAACTCGGCGAAATCGTCGAGCTCGAAGGGCGCCTGGTTCTTCTTCAGGAACGCCACCATGTCGGCGGCGATGTCGCCCTTGTAGAAGCGGTCGCGCGCGGCCGCGATGCCGGCGCCCCGGCCCTGCGCCTTCGCCGCGCGTTCCGCCTCGACCATTTTGGTCAGCGTCGTCGCGAGGCCGGGGAAACGGATGACCTCGCCCGGCTTGTACATCGCGCCGTCGGCCTTCATCCAGTAGCTCTTGTTGCCCGGCCAGCGCTCGATGAAGTCCTTCTGCAGCTTGATCGCATCCACCGTTCGCGGCCGGATCGCGAAGCCGCGCCCGGCGTACTGGATGGCGCGCGCCGAAACTTCCTCGAAGCTCATCGTGCCCCAGCGCTCGAGCACCGTCAGCGCGGCATGCAGCGCCCCGGGCACCACCGCCGGATCGAGGCCCTTGCCCTGCAGGTTCTTGCCGCGCGCTTCGTACCATTCGAGGGTGGCGCCCTTCGGCGCCCATCCCTGCCCGACGATGGAAATCACCTTCTTCTCGCTCACCGGGTAGACCAGCACCAGCGCTTCGCCCCCCAGGCTGTAGAGGTCCTGCTCGACGACACCGCCTACCAGCAACGCCGCGACGCCCGCGTCGAATGCATTGCCGCCGCGCGCGAGGATCTCGAAGGCCGCCGACGTGGTGAGCGGATGGCCCGCGGAGATGCCGGCATTCGGCCCCATGACGAGCGGGCGCTCGGCGGCGTGGGCGGCGGTGGACAGCAATGCAATGCCGATCGCGGCGAGTGTTGCAAGGGATCGCATCGGTCAACTCCTGGGTTGCGGGTTCGGAAGCGAACGCCGATATTGCCCGAAAAGAAAAGGGAGGCGGTATCGCCTCCCTGCCCCCTGACCGCGCCTCGATTCTTTTGCGCGCTACATCAGACCCGGCGCTTCAAGCCTTCTTGATCCGGTCGTGATGCCTGCGATCGGATCCCAGGAACGTTCGGGCGCGGTGGTAGCGCCGATCCGGCCCGAGGTACGAGCCCTTCGGATGATAGAGGCCGTCGCAGCCCAGGAACGATCCTGCTTCGTGATAACGGCCATCGGAACCCAGGAACCAACCCTGGGGATGGTAATGGCCGTCGTTGCCGAGAAAGTGGCCGCCGGGATGGTACTTGCCGTCGATGCCGATGAACTCACCGCGCTTGTGATACTTCCCGTCGACGCCGACGAAGGAACCCGGCGGATGATACTTTCCGTCGATCCCGACAAAGTACCCCTCGGGATGGCTCTTTCCGTCGACACCGAGAAACTTCGACACACGGCACCTCGCTCGCTATTGGCAGGCCTCGCATTCGGGATTGTCGATGGAGCAGAACTTCGCTTCGTCGGATGCGGCTGCGCCCGCGCCGCCGGACGCCATGGCGCCCGCGCCGCCGCTTGCCGAGACCGCGTTCAGCTCGCCGCCCTTGCCGGTGGATTTCTCCGCAGAGGTCGCCGCCAGCGTGCGCAGGTAGTACGTCGTCTTCAAGCCACGCAGCCATGCGAGCTTGTAGGTCTCGTCCAGCTTCTTGCCGGAGGCGCCCGCCATGTAGATGTTGAGCGACTGCGCCTGGTCGATCCACTTCTGGCGGCGCGCGCCCGCTTCCACCAGCCATTTCGCGTCGACCTCGAAGGCGGTCGCGTACAGGTTGCGGATGTCCTGCGGCACGCGGTCGATCTTGCCGATGGAGCCGTCGAAGTGCTTGAGGTCGTTCACCATCACCGCGTCCCACAGGCCCATCTTCTTGAGATCGCGAACCATGCTCTCGTTCACCACGGTGAATTCGCCCGACAGGTTCGACTTCACGAAGAGGTTCTGGTAGTTGGGCTCGATGGAGGCCGACACGCCGATGATGTTGGAGATGGTCGCGGTCGGCGCGATGGCCACGCAGTTGGAGTTGCGCATGCCGTGCTCCTTGATGCGCTTCCTCAACGCCGCCCAGTCCATCGACTCCGACTGGTCGACGTCGACGTAGCCGCCGCGCTCGTCGAGGAGGAGCTTCAGCGAGTCGTGCGGCAGGATCCCCTTGTCCCAGAGCGAGCCCGGGAAGCTCGAGTAGCGCCCGCGCTCCCTGGCGAGCTCGGTCGAGGCCCAGTAGGCGTAGTAGCACACCGCTTCCATGGAGCGGTCGGCGAATTCCACCGCGGCATCGCTCGCGTACGGGATGCGCAGCTCGTGCAGCGAATCCTGGAAGCCCATGATGCCGAGGCCCACCGGGCGGTGGCGCATGTTGGAGTCGCGCGCCTTCTTCACCGCGTAGTAGTTGATGTCGATCACGTTGTCGAGCATGCGCATCGCCGTGGTGATGGTGCGCTTCAGCTTCTCGTGGTCGAGCCTGCCGTGCCTCACGTGCGCGAGGAGGTTCACGCTGCCGAGGTTGCACACGGCGATCTCTTCGGCATTTGTATTCAAAACTATCTCGGTACATAAGTTAGATGAGTGCACCACGCCGACGTGCTGCTGTGGGCTGCGGATGTTCGCCGCGTCCTTGAACGTGATCCACGGATGCCCGGTCTCGAAGAGCATCGTGAGCATCTTGCGCCACAGGCTCTGCGCGGCGATCTTCTTGTGGAGCTTCAACTCCCCGCGCGCGGCCTTGCGCTCGTACTCGACGTATCCGTCCTCGAAGGCCTTGCCGAACTTGTCGTGGAGGTCCGGCACGTCCGAGGGCGAGAAGAGCGTCCAGTCGCCGCCTTCCATCACGCGCTTCATGAACAGGTCCGGGATCCAGTTCGACGTGTTCATGTCGTGGGTGCGGCGGCGGTCGTCGCCGGTGTTCTTGCGCAGCTCGAGGAACTCCTCGATGTCGAGGTGCCAGGTCTCGAGGTAGCAGCACACCGCGCCCTTTCTTTTTCCACCCTGATTCACGGCTACGGCGGTATCGCTCACCACCTTCAGGAAAGGCACCACACCTTGCGACTTCCCGTTGGTCCCCTTGATGTACGAGCCCAGCGCGCGCACCGGCGTCCAGTCGTTGCCGAGGCCGCCGGCGAATTTCGAGAGGAGCGCGTTTTCCTTGATCGCCTCGTAGATCCCGTCGAGATCGTCGGCGACCGTGGTGAGGTAGCACGACGAGAGCTGCGAGCGCAGCGTTCCCGCGTTGAAGAGGGTCGGCGTGGACGACATGAAGTCGAACGTCGAGAGCACGTTGTAGAACTCGATGGCGCGCTCTTCACGGTTGATCTCCTGCAGCGAAAGCCCCATCGCCACGCGCATGTAGAACGCCTGCGGCAGCTCGATGCGCCGCTCGTGGATGTGCAGGAAATAACGGTCGTAGAGCGTCTGCAGGCCGAGGTAGTTGAACTGCAGGTCGCGCTCCGGCTTGAGGGCCGCCCCGAGGCGCTTCAGGTCGAAGGAGGCGAGGCGCTCGTCGAGAAGCTGCGCCTTCACGCCCTGGCTGATAAAGGTCGGGAAGTATTCGGCGTAGCCGTGCGACATCTCCTCGTGCAACACCTCGGCGCCGAGCACTTCGCGGCGGATGGTATGCAGGAGGAGGCGCGCGGTGACGTACGTGTAGTCGGGATCCTGCTCGATCAGCATGCGCGCGGCGAGGATGGCGCACTTGTGCACCTCTTCCAGCGGGACGCCGTCGTAGAGGTCGCGCAACGTCGCATCCATGATCTTCTTCGGATCGACGTCGGCGCCCAGGTTTGCGCAGGCCGAGGTGATCAGCACCTCGAGCTTGTCGGTATCGAGCGGCTCCTTGGCCCCACCCACCATCACGTGGATGCGCGGCTGGCGCGACTCGACCGCTTCCTGCACGCGCTTGGCCCGCTCGCGCGCGCGCTCCTCGCGGTAGAGCACGTACGAGCGCGCGACCTGGTGCTCGCCGGCGCGCATCATCGCGAGCTCGACCTGGTCCTGCACGTCCTCGATGTGGAACGTGCCGCCCGCGGGATGGCGGCGCATGAGGGACTGCACCACCGACTGAGTGAGCGCATGCACTTTCTCGCGCATGCCGGCGCTGGCGGCGGCCGTATTGCCCGAAACCGCGAGGAATGCCTTGGTCATGGCGACCGCGATCTTGTCGGGCTCGAAGCCCACCACGGCGCCATTGCGTCGGATGATCTTGTAGTCCGCGTATCTCTCCGGCTGCGTACTGGTTTCCTCCCCGAGGATGGGGTTGGGAAGCGGGGCGGCGGGATTGATATCGGATGCCAAGCGCATGGATCGTCTCCTGAATACTGTTTTTGGGCCCCGGGGTTCGGGCGCCGATCACCCCGGCTGACTCTGCTCACGGGTTCTGTGGACCCGCTAAGCTCCGGATTTGCCTCGAATAAGCCTGTGGGAAGCCGGTCTTTTGCACACCTTATTCACAAGCCTTCCACAAGATATAGTGCTGTGTGGAGGGCATGGGCACAAAGTCTAGTAAAGCCCAATGGGCAAAGCAAGAGACTTTTTAAGGTCTTTTTTTCCCCGCATATTCAGGCCCTTGGCGAGGGATCTTGCTGAAGAATTGAGCAGTAAGAATTACGCCAGAGCGGCCCGAAAACGGTCCCATTCGAACCACGGGCCGGGGTCGGTCTTGCGGCCGGGCGCGATGTCGCTGTGGCCCGCGATATCAAGCCGCCCATAGCGTTGGAATAGCTCGCGCGTGAGCGCGGTGAGGGTTTCGTACTGCGGCTCGGCGAACGGGACGTCGTCGGAGCCCTCGAGCTCGATGCCGATGGAAAAATCGTTGCAACGCTCGCGGCCCTTCCAGCTCGACACCCCGGCGTGCCACGCGCGCTTGTCGGTGGGAACGTACTGGGTAAGGGAGCCATCGCGGCGAATCAAGTAGTGCGACGACACCTTGAGCCCGGCGATCTCCTCGAAATCAGGATGCGCCGCGGGATCGAGCCTGCCCATGAAGAGATCGTCGATCCACGGCCCGCCGTACTCGCCCGGCGGCAACGCGATGTTGTGGATCACCAGGAGCGACACCTTCTCGCCCTCCGGACGATCGTCGCAATGAGGAGACTGAAAAGTGGTGTCAGGTACGACTTTTTCAGGCGTCAACGCCGTCACCAAAAGTCGTACCTGACACGACTTTTTAAGTTGTACCTGACACGCCTTTTCAATCGATTCCCAACCGATCCAGTCGGTACCTCAGCGACCGGAAGGTGATCCCCAGCAGTTTGGCCGCGGCGGTCTTGTTGAAGCGGGTGGCCTCGAGGGCCTTGGTGATGGCCTCGCGCTCGACCTGGTCGAGGAAGTCGTGCAGCGGCAGGCCGCGGGTGCCGAGGGCGCCATCCAGGGGCGCGACCTTGTCCCGCGCGGTGGCTTGGGTGAGGTAGAGGTCGCTTTCGAGGATCTTGTTGCCGGTGCACAGCGCCAGCGCGCGCTCGAGGATGTTCTCCAGCTCGCGCACGTTGCCGGGGAAGTCATAGCGGCGCAGCGCCAGCATCGCCTCCTCCGAGATCGCCGGCGGCGGGTTGCCGCTCTGGCGGGCGAGGCGCTCGACCACCTGCTCGACCATGAGCGGGATGTCCTCGGGGATCTCGCGCAGGCTCGGCATCTTCAGCTCGATCACGTTCAGCCGGTAGAAGAGGTCCTGGCGGAATTCGCCGGCGTCCACCTGCTGGGAAAGGCTGCGGTGCGTGGCGGAGATGATGCGCACGTCGATCGCATCCTCCTGCGTGTCGCCCACGCGCCGCACCTTCTTTTCCTGGATCACGCGCAGGAGCTTCACCTGCATCGCGAGCGGCAGGTCGCCCACCTCGTCGAGGAAGAGCGTGCCGCGCTCGGCGGCCTTGAGGTAGCCCATCTTGTCGGCGTCGGCGCCGGTGAAAGCTCCCTTCTTGTAGCCGAAGAACTCGCTCTCCATCAGGTTCTCGGGAATCGCCCCGCAGTTCACCGCGACGAACGGCGCATCGGCGCGCGCCGAGCCGGAGTGGATGAGGCGCGCCGCGACCTCCTTGCCGCTGCCCGACTCCCCGGTGATGAAGACCGGCGCCTGGGAGCGCGCGAGCTTCGCGATCATGTCGCGCGCACGCGCGATCGGCGCGGACTCCCCGAGGAGGCGCGGCAGCCCCGCGACGCTGCTCTCGCCGCTCGCCACGCGCCGGCTCTGCGCGGGCTTGGGGAGCTTCAACGCGCTCATCACCAGCGGTCGAAGCTGCTCGAGCTTGATCGGCTTGGCGAGATAGTCGAAGGCGCCCGCCTTCAACGCCGCCACCGCGTTCTCGGTCGATCCGTACGCCGTGATCACCGCCACGGGCGTATTGCCGTGATGCTCGGCTATATGGCGCAGCACCATGAGCCCGTCGCCATCGGGGAGCCGCATGTCGGTGAGCGCGAGGTCGTAGGGGCGCGTCTTCAGCGCTTCCTGGGCCTCCTTGAAGCTGGAGGCCGTGTCGGCATCGACTCCCATACGCGAAAGGGTCAGCACGAGGAGCTCGCGGATGTCGGCCTCGTCGTCCACGATCAGGACCGCTTTGCGGTTCATCAGGCGCCTTTCAAGGTGATGCGGAAGTGTCCGCCGCCCGAGCCATCGACATACTCGATGCGCGCCGAGTTGCCTTCGCACAGCTCGCGGGCGATGTACAGGCCCAGGCCGGTGCCCTGCGCCTCGGTGGTGAAGAAGGGCTCGAAGAGGTGCGCCTGGCTCTCGCGCGTGACGCCGGCGCCGTCGTCGATCACGTCGATCACGAGGCGGCCGGGAACGGTGGAGGGAGCCGCGATCACGCGCACCGAGCCCACCTGGCGGCGGCTATGGCGTAACGCGTTGCGCGCGATGTTCCACAGCACCTGGTCCAGGTGCTGGCGGTCGAACCACAGGCGCTGCGAGGTGCGGACCTGGATGTCGATGCAATCGTCGGCCACCTTCTCGGTGGCGCAGAATTCCGTGGCGAAGTTGGCGAGGTAGGGCGCGGCGTCGATCGATTCGGGCTGCGCGCGATCGCGGCGGTTCAGGTACAGGACCTCCTCGACGATGCGGTCCAGGCGCGAGACGTTGCCGCGGATGATCTCGATCAAGCGCAGGTCCGCGTCGTTCAGGCGCCGGTCCTCGTCGAGCAGCTCGGCCGCGTGGCCGATGGACGAAAGCGGGTTGCGGATCTCGTGCGCGATCGAGGCGGTGAGGCGCCCGAGGGCGGCGAGCTTCATCTGCTGCGCCTGCTGGCGCATGCGGCCCACGTCCTCGACGAAGACCACGGTGGGCGCGGGGTTGCCCGCGCCGATCGGCACGAAGTGCACCTGCAGCTCACCCGCGCTGCGTGGGGTGCGCAACTGCATGAAGGTGGTTTCGGACCCGCGCCGCCACGCGTCGAGGAGTGCCGCGATCTCCGGCGTGTACTCGGAGATCAACGGCCAGCGCCCCGGCGGCAGCGCTCCCAATAGCTGGATGGCGCGCGGGTTGTTCTGGCGGATGCGCCCGTTGCCGTCGACCACGAGGATGCCGTCCTGCATGTCGCGGATCACGAGCTCGTTGATCTGCGACAGGTTGGCGAGGTCGATCTTGCGCTCTTCGGCGATCTCCTCGCTGGTGCGCGCGTAGCGCGCCAGCGCCGAGGCGAGGCCCGCGGTGGCGAAGAACGCCGCGCTGGTGATGCCGGCCTGCACGAAATCCTGCACTCCCGCGTCGTAGCGCCAGATCTGCACGGTCTGCTCGAGGAGGATCGCGATCGCCGCGATCGCCGCGTGGAAGAAGACGAGGCGCCCGCGCGTGATGAGGCCGGCCGCGGCGAGCGACACCAGGAGGAGCACGCCCAGGCCGCTGCGCACCCCGCCGCTCGCGTACATGAGCATCACGATCGCGACCACGTCCACGACGATGCCGGCGGTCACCTGCAGGCTCAAGCTCGGCTCGCGCAGGCGCGCGGGGACGAAGAGGATCACCGAGGCGACCGTGTACGAGACGATCGTCGGCAGCACCGCCGAGGGCGCCATGATGCCGAAGTTGAAGAAGCGGTTGAGGAACGCGAAGGCGCCGGCGACGAAGATCGCGAGCACGATGCGGTAGGTGCACAGGACCGCCAGCGTGCGCCACGTGGTGTCGTCGGCCTCGACGATGAACGGCGAGCGCGAGGCGCGCCTGGGTTCGACTGCGACGTTGTCGGCCATCGCGCTCATGGCCCCTTGCAGCGCGGATTGTCCTCGCAATAGAACACGCCCTCGTGCAGGCGAGCGTCGCTGCGCGGCAGGTGCACTCCGCAACGCGCGCACGCGACCATGTCCTCGGCATCGACGTGCGCGTGCTCTGCGGGCTTCTTCGTGTTCACGCGGAAGAAGCCGCGGAAGAGGAGGTAGACCCCGAAAGCGATGATGAGGAGGAGTACGATGCGGCCCAAATTTCCATCCCGTTGATTGCGTGTCGATTCGGGCAAGGAGTTTACGGCAAAAGCACCTCGACTTCGAATCGCGCGCCGCCTTCGGCGCAGAGGTTTCGCGCGCGCACGCCCCCGCCGTGGAATTCGGCGACGAGGCGAACGATGTAGAGGCCCAGGCCCAGGTGAGCGCCGCCGCGCGCGGGCTCGGGCGGGCGCAGCGACACCATCGAATCGAAGAGGCGCGCCACCATCGCGCTGGGCAGCGCTGCCCCGTCGTTCTCGACCGCGAGGAGCGCGCGCGGGCCTTGCGACGCGAGGAAGACGCGGATGGCGCTTCCCGGCGGCGCAAAGTCGTTGGCGTTCTCCACGAGCTTGTCGAGGAGCTGCGCAATCGCATCGGGAACGCCGACGCACGCGAGCGCGCCCGGCGGCCCCGAGTAATCGAAGCGGCGCGCGGGATACGCGGCGCGGTAGCCCTCGACGCAGCCCGTCACCACGGCGCCCAGGTCGAAGCGCTCGCGCTCGGCCGACTCCAGCAGCCGCTCGAGGCGCGTGGCCTCCGAAAGCCGCGAGATGAGGCGCGCCAGGCGCTCCACGCCCTCGCCCGCCCGCTCCACGTAGACGCGCGCCTCATCGGATAGCGCCTGCGCTTTCAGATTATCGAGCGAGGAGCGCACCACCGCGACCGGCGTGCGCAGCTCGTGGGAAAGGCGCCCCGCCATCGCTTCGAGGTAGGCGTTGTAGTCCTTGAGGCGCGCAAGCACGGAGGCGGTGGTGCGCGAGAGCTCGCCGATCTCGTCGCGCGCGTCGGTGGGCGTGATCGCGCCGCGCACGCGGCCCTCGCCGTCGATCGCCGCGTCGGCCTCGGCGTGCAGGCGGCGGATGCGCGTGGTAAGACGCGTGGCGAAAGCGAGAAGGATGGCAAGCGCCGCGCCGACCACGGCGAGCGTCACCGCGAGGAGGTTCTCGAGCGCCGACTCCTTGAGGAGCTGGATCGAGGCGGTGGTCTCCTCGACCACCACCGCCCCCACGATGTCGTAGCCCACGTAGATCGGCTGCGCCGAGGAAAGGATCGCCACGTCGCGGTCGCGCGTGCCGCGCCACTGCGTTCCGGAAACGCCGATCAGCGCCCGGTCGATCTGCCCGCGCATCGGCTGCGACTCGTCGCCCGCGCTGGGCACGCGCGGCGCCGGAACCACGAGTGCGGCGAGCGGCTTCAGCCAGCCGGCGAGGCTCCTCGCCTTCACCGCCTCGTCGGTGAGCGCACCGTAAAGCCCGCGCACGCGCGAGCGCGTATCGACCACCCACAGGCGCGACGAGCGCCGGCCCATGATGGCGAGGAAGCGCTCGATCTCCTCCGAGGGCACATAGGCGTTGCCGAGGCTCGCCGCGGCGTTGGGGTCGGCGGCGGCGAACAGCGCCACGATGCGCCGGCGCTCCTCGGCTTGCGCGTCGAGCGCGTCGGCGGAGGCGGCGAAGAGGGCCGGGCGGTCGGAAAGGGCGGAGGCGACGGCGCGCGCGGTAGCGCCGATCGCCTGCTCCTGCGATTCGCGCAGGACCGCCTCCATGCGCGAGATGAACTGCACCGCGAGCCACGGCAGCGCGAGGAGCACCAGCGCCGCCATCACCAGGCGGAAGCGGATGCCGTGGACGAAGCTCGCGCGCACCGGTCCCGCGCCGCCGCTCAGAAGGGAACGTGGACCGAGAGCGACCCGAAGCGCTGCGGCGCGAATTGCGCGTCGTACTCCTTCGAATCCTGTGCGACGTCCAGGGCGAGCGTGCCCCAGCCGCGTGTCCATGCGACCCCCGCGGCGACGCGCGTCATGCTGCGCCGGCTCTCGAGATCCGGGCCGAACGGATCGTAGTTGCGCGAGAGGAGCTCGTTATGGCCGATGACGCGGATGCTCGCGCCGGCGTAGGCGCTCCAGCCGGCGTCCACGCCCGTGGCGAAAGGCGGCGTGGGCGCGAAGCGCAGGACCGCGCTGGAAAACGCGGGGTTGCCGGCGCGCACCTCGAAGCCCGCGTGCGCGAAACTCAACTGGTTGCCGAGCGTGGCCCCGCCGTGCAGCTTGAAGCGATCGCTCACGACGGCTTGGGTGCGCGTGAACGCGAGGCTCGCGTCGAAGCGGTTTTCGAGCTGGCGCGACCAGTCGACGTGGGGCGCGCTGATGAGATGGTGGATCGCGGTGGTGGCCTGGCGGCCGAGCGCCGCGGGGCCGCGCACGCCGAGCGCCAGCTCGAGGGTCTGGAAGTAGCCCGGGCCCTCGCCATGCATCGCGCCCGAAGCGAGGAGCCTTCCCACCGGCACGCGATCGTCGTGGCCGGGGCGCCAGTCCTTGGCGGCGGGCGTGTACACGTCCTGCACCAGGCCCAGCTCGATGCCGTCCTTCACGCGCGCGATGCGCACGCTGCTCGAGTACCAGCGGTCGGTGCCGAAGGCCACGTCGTTGTCGGTCTTCAGGTACCAGCGCGCGTCTTCGGCGCCGGCGCTCGCGCTGGCGGCCAGCGCGAACGCGGCGCATGCGATTCTCATTCGATCCATCGATACCCCATTCCATAAACGGTCTCGATCGCCGCGAACGCGGCGTCGACGGCGAGAAACTTCTTGCGGATGCGTTTCACGTGCGAGGTGATGGTGCCGTCGTCCACCACCATCTCGGCGTCGCGCATCAGCTGGTCGCGGTCCTTCACGTGGCCCGGGTGGCGCGCGAGCGAGTGCACCATCCAGAACTCGGTGACGGTAAGCCCCACCGCCCGGCCCTTCCACGTGGCCGTCATGCGCTGGGCATCGAGCGCGAGGCTGCCTCGGTTCAGCACGTCCTCGGCCACCGCCGGCTGCGAGGTCGCGTCCACGCGCCGGAAGAGCGCGGCGATGCGCGCCAGGAGGTGCGGCAGGCTGACATCCTTGGTGAGGTAGTCGTCGGCTCCCAGGCGCAGCCCCGAGACGATGTCGAAGTCCGAGTCGCGCGCGGAAAGGAAGATGATCGGCAGGCGCTCGCTCGCCGCGCGCAGCTCCCGGCAGAGCGCAAAGCCGCCGTCGATGTCGGGGCCGAGGCCGATGTCGATGATGGCGAGCTCCGGAAGGCGCGCCGCGAGCATCTTCTGCGCGCTCGCCCGGTCGCCGAACGCCGCGACCTCATAGCCCGCGCGCGTCAGCGCGTCGACATAGTTCTGGCGGATGGTGGGGTCGTCCTCGACCAGCGCGATGCGGCGAGCCATGGACCGCGATTATCCAGAAAAAGTGGTGTCAGGTACGACTTTCGTCGGGATTCCGACGAAAGTCGTACCTGACACCACTTTTCCGCTGACGGCAGTTTTTCGCCACATTTGATCGCTGCCCTGCCCGCGAGGCGCCAGCGCGCGCGCCGCGCGGGCGCGCGAAATGACGCTGCCCACTCTCACAACGGGCGGAAAAGGACACGGACGGGATGGACAAGCGCAAGGCGGCAATCGGGGAATTCCTGCAGCTCGGGGCGAACGCGTTCGCGAGCGGGCTCGCGGCGGCGGTGGCGCTCGCGGTGATCACGCTGGCGCTCGCGAGCGCGACGCAGGCGGCGAGCCTGAACGACGCGAAGACCGGCACGCTCATGCTGCGAACGGCAACCGCGGGCGAATACGTGGTCGCGCCCAAGGTCGAGACCGAGGTGGCGATCGAGGTCACCGGGATGATCGCGCGAACGCGCCTCTCGCAGGTGTTCCACAACCCGGGAAGCGAATTCGTCGAGGGTGTCTACGTCTTCCCGCTCCCCGAGAAGGCCGCCGTGGACCACCTCTGGATGCGCATCGGAGAGCGCGTGATCGAAGGCCAGGTCAAGGAAAAGGAGGAAGCGCGCCGCACCTACGACAAGGCCAGGTCGGAAGGCCGCAAGGCCGCGCTCGTCGAGCAGCAGCGCCCCAACCTCTTCACCAACGCGGTGGCGCACATCGGACCGAACGAGAACGTGCGCGTCACCATCGAGTACCAGCAGACGCTCGCCTACGAGAAGGGCGAGTACCGCCTGCGCTTCCCGCTGGCGGTCACGCCGCGCTACGTCCCGGCGCAAGCCCGCGACGCCATGCCCGACGTGCCCAAGGCGCTCGAGGCCGGCGAGTTCGACGGCCCGGTGCAGGAGCCGAGCTACGCGAGCGACGGCTGCGGCGGCCTCACCAATGCCGTCGACATCGCGGTCACGATCGACTCGGGCCTGCCGATCGCCAACGTGCAGAGCTCCTATCACGAGGTGTTCGTGCAGAAGGAGGCAGGCCATCGCACCGCGGTCTACCTTTCCAAGGAGCAGGAGGAGGCCGATCGCGACTTCGAGCTCAAGTGGAGCGTGGCGCCCGATGCCGCGCCGCAGGCCGCCGTCTTCACGCAGGACGTTGCCGGAACGGCCTACGCGCTCATCATGGTGGTGCCCCCGGAACCCAACGCGGCCGAGAAGGCCGCGGTCCAGCGCGTGCCGCGCGAGACCATCCTCATCGTCGACACGTCGGGCTCCATGGCCGGCGCTTCCATGGAGCAGGCCAAGGCCGCGGTGAATCACGCGCTCTCGACCCTCACCGAGCGCGACCGCTTCAACGTGCTCGAATTCAATTCCGTGATGCACCCGCTCTTCGTCGCGGCGCTTCCGGCCACGCCGCAGAACCTCGCGAACGCGAAGGCGTGGGTGGCGAAGCTGAAGGCGGGCGGCGGCACGGAGATGGTGCCGGCGCTGGAATTCGCGCTCGACGGGCGCGAGACGCCCGGCTACCTGCGCCAGGTGGTCTTCATGACCGACGGCGGCGTGTCCAACGAGGACGAGCTCTTCAAGCTGATCGAGAAGCGCCTGGGCAACTCGCGCCTGTTCACGGTCGGAATCGGACCGGCGCCCAACGGCCACTTCATGACCGTGGCCGCGCAGTTCGGCCGCGGCACCTTCACCCAGATCGGCGACGTGCACGAGGTCGAGGAGAAGATGCGCGCGCTCTTCGTGAAGATCGAGGCGCCGGTGCTGCGGGACGTCGCGATCCGCTGGGCCGACGGCAGCGCCGTGGAAACCTTCCCGCGCCGCGTGCCCGACCTCTACCTCGGCGAACCCATCGTCGTGTCCGCCTCCGCCGCGCACTTCGCGCAAGCCATCACCGTGTCGGGCACGCGCGGCAACCAACCCTGGAGCGTGGCGCTCACGCCTTCGCGCGATGGCGACGCGAATGGCGTGGGCGCCCTCTGGGCCAGGGCCAGGATCGCGAGCCTCATGGACGAGATGACGCGTGGCGCCGATCCGACATCCATCCGCCCGCAGGTGGTGAAGGTCGCGCTCGAGCACCACCTGGTGAGCGCCTATACGAGCCTCGTCGCCGTGGACGTGTCGGTCTCCAACCCCAGCGGCGCGTTGAAGACCGCGTTGGTGAAGGCGAGTCCGCCGCAGGGCTGGAGCGGCGAGATCCCGCAGACCGACACGTCCGCGACATTGCAACTCCTCCTGGGCCTCATCGCGCTCGCAAGCGCCGGGATCGTCGCCGCCGTCGGGCGCGCGGTCCCGGCGAGGAGGGCCGCGTGAAGCTGCGCCTCGCGGCGCTGGCGCTGGTGATGCTCGGTGCGTGGCAGGTCGCCGCCGCCGGCTGGATCCACCTGAAGGCGAATCTCGCGCAGCACCTCATCGCCTCGGCGTGGGCGCAGGCGCGCGACGGCGGCCCCTCGCGCCGCCCCTGGCCGTGGGCCGACATGCGGCCCATCGCGCGCCTCACCGTGCCGGGACGCGGCATCGAGCTCTATGTCCTCGATGCCGCGAGCAATCGCGCGCTGGCTTTCGGCCCCGCGCACGTGAGCGGCACCGCGTCGCCGGGCATGAGCGGAAACACCGTGATCGTCGCGCACCGCGACACGCACTTCGCTTTCCTGCGCACGCTCGCCCTCGGCGAGGAGATCGACGTCGAGATCGCGAAGGGCAATGCGGCGCGCTACCGTGTTCGCGAAGTCGCCGTGGTCGACAAGGGCGAGACGCGCGTCCTCGACGACGCGGGATCCGCGCAGCTCACGCTCATCACGTGCTTCCCCTTCGACGCGGTGCTTCCCGGCACGGCGCTGCGCTACGTGGTGATCGCCGATCGCATCGCATGAACCCGCGTGCGACCTTTGCGGCGCCGCGCGGTCGCATTGGGATGAAAAGGACCGCGCGCCCGAGCCTTTTCGATACGACGGTGGGGTTCGACGATCCCCTCGAGATGTTGCTGGCCTGCCACCGACGCATCGAGAAGCAGCTCGAAACGCTGAAACGATTGCGCGCCCACGTCGACTCCCGCGGGATCGATGCCGAGGCGAGCGCGCGCGCTTCGAGGCGCTGCGCGCGGAGCTCGAGCGCGACCATCGCGAGATCGAATCGCGCTGGTCGAAAATCAAGAAGCCGCTCGACGGCATCGCCGAGGGCCTCCCGCGCATCCTGCCCGCGAGCGACGTGCACGCCCTCGTCGCCGCGTACGCCCGTCACATCCTCGCGGAGGAGTCGGCGCTACAGGAGTTCTTCGACCGCTGGTTGAACGAGGACGACCGAAAAGAGCTGGGCCGGTCGATGACCGCCCGGCGCTCCGAGCCGACTCCGCCAAGCGAACAGCCGGACGCCACCCGGAGGCTCTAGTGATCGCTCGCGTCGCGAGTTGCGTGGGGATGGTTCTGCTCGTCCTTCCTGCCGAAGCTTCACGGTGGCCGGCGATCCTGCCGATGAAGGAAACATTCCGAATCGAGAGCGCGGCTGGACCTGTCTCGATCGAAATCCCCATCCTCACGCCATCACGGGCGATGGCGTACATGCTGTTCTGCCGCTCCGATGCGCACGAGCCGTCCGAAGGCGTGCCTTCGTTTCTTTGCACGTTGAACGAGAAGGCCGGCGAAATGGAATCGACCTTTCTCGGCGAGGACGGCTCTCCCGCATGGCATACGCGAGGCCAATATCACATGCAGGAATTGCTCGGGGAGTGCGCGAGCTATCCCGAATATGGCGCTCATCGAACATTTCGCCTGCGGGGGCTTCGGCTCGAGCTCACAGCTGCCGACGTCAAGCAGGGGCCGGGCCGTGTCGAAAGCCTGGCCTTCACGGTCGCCGTTCGATCCGATCCGTCCGCCGTCCTGGCGCAAGCAGCGCAGCCAGGTTTCCTGCACCCGAAGGGACAATGTCGTCCCATCAGGAGAGGAAACGGGCCGCGCATGTGCCGCGACTTCAGGGATCTGGGCGGCTCCTGGACGCAATGCACGAAAATCGGCCGGTAAGAAAAAAAAACGGGCGTCAGCGACCGATTTTCGCAGGCTCGCGGAAATCGGTCGCTGACGCCCGTTTTGGATTTGGTCGGGGTGAGAGGATTCGAACCTCCGGCCTCTACGTCCCGAACGTAGCGCTCTACCAGGCTAAGCTACACCCCGAATTTTCCGCTCGAAACACCGGCGGATGGAAGCCGCAATTGTATCATGCAGCCCATGAATTCGGTCCTCCAGGAATGCTTCGCGGAACCCCTCTGCGACCTTGGCGACGACGACGCGCGGCTACGCGGAATCTTCACGCCCCAGTCCGAGCGCGGGGCGGCGAAGAGGGGCGTGAGCGCGCAGTTCCTGGAGAACGCGGGCGCGTACCACAAGCGTTACAACAACGTGGAATGGTTCCGCACGCTCATTGCGCGCCTCCTCGGCGGCCCTTCGCGTGCGGGCGCGCGCTTCATCCTCGACATCGGCTCGGGCTCCGGCAATTCCGTCATACCCCTCCTCGACCTCTACCCCCTGGCCTTCGTCGTCGCCACCGACATCAGCCCGCAGCTCCTCGCGATCCTGCGCGACTTCCTCGAGACCCGGCCCGAGTATCGGGGCCGCTACGGCCTGGTGTGCATGGACGCGAACAACGATCGCTTCCGCCGCGGCGCCTTCGACCTCGTGGTGGGCGCCGCCATCCTGCACCACATCGTCGATCCGCGGCGCGTGCTGCGTGCCTGCGCGGGCGCGCTCGCCTCGGACGGCGTGGCGCTCTTCATCGAGCCTTTCGAGCTGGGACACGGCGTGCTGCGCATCGCCTACCGGCGCGTCCTCGCGGAAGCGCGACGCCGCGGCAAGCGCGGCCCCGGTTTCGCGATGCTCGAGCGCATGATCATCGACCACGAGGCGCGGCTGCGCGACAAGAGCGACCCGATCTTCGAAGTGATCGACGACAAGTGGCACTTCACGCGCTCGTACTTCGAGGCGGCCGCGCGCGGGCCCGAGTGGCGCGAATGCCGTGTCGAAGCAATCAATGGCGACCTGTCGCCGATGGTCGACCAGGCGCGTTCGGAGCTGCGCCTCGGGATGGGCGCCGATGACTCCGCGCTGCCGGCGTGGGCATGGGAGATGATTCGCGAGCACCAGGAGTTCTTCTCCCGCGATGCCCGGCGAGACCTGATCATGGAGGGCGCGGTGATCCTGCGCCGCAGCGCGCAGGGCCTGCCTCGGCCCGTCGGCGAGCGACGCCCCGGATGGTGGTGGAACCCGGCCGAACCGGGCCGTGGATTCTTCGTCGAGTTCCACGCCGGCTCCGCGCGGGCCGTGTGCTGCGCCTACGCGGACGACGGCGAGCCCGCCTGGAGCATGGCCGACCCGGCGGCGCTCGAGCTTTCCGGGCGCGCGGCGCAAGTCCGCCTGAAGCTCGCGGCGTCGAGCGTGTTGCTCGAGCCGCAGCATGCCGGTTTCGCCGGCGGGGATGGCACCGGTTGGTGGATCGAGGACTGCCAGGCGCCGGCCTCGTCGATCGTCGTCGAGGAGCTGGGCGACTGCGTCATGGCGGCGCTGCTCGCGCATGACGGATGGTCCCTGGTGGTGGCATCGCAGCACCGCGCGCGCAGCTTCGCGGGAGATTGGCTGCGCTTCACCGGCGGGCAGACTCTGTCGGGGCCGTATCGCGCGCCCGCGCCGCGAACCCTGGGGCGGGCGAGGCTCTCTTGGATCGAAGAAGAAGGTTGCCTTCTCGCGCTGCTGCCCGACGGGCGGCGGCAGCTCTACCGGCGGCTTCGAGACGACGAAGCCGTCCCTCAGAACTTCCGGTCGATGGAGAATTGTGCGAGCTGAACGAGGCTGTCGCGGCACGTGGAGTGCGGCAGTTGCTCCAGGCGCGCCGTGGCGGTGGCCGCTTCGACCCGCGCCCGCTCGCGCGCGTAGTCGAGCGCTCCGACGCGGTGGATGGCGGCCACGACACCTTCCAGCTCGGCCTTGCCGCCGTGCTCGATGGCGTGGCGAATCACCTCGCGCTCCCCGGAATTGCCGGCGCGCATGGCGTAGATGATGGGCAGCGTGGGCTTGCCTTCGGCGAGGTCGTCGCCCAGGTTCTTGCCGGTCTCGTGCAGGTCGCCCGAGTAGTCGAGCACGTCGTCGATCAGCTGGAAGGCGGTCCCCAGGTGCATGCCGTACTGCGCGAGCGCCAGCTCCAGCGCCGGGCTCGCACCGCCAATGATCGCGCCCACCTGGGTCGCGGCCTCGAAGAGCTTGGCGGTCTTGTAGCGGATCACGCGCAGGTACTGCTCCTCGTCGGTGTCGGCGTCGTGCACGTTCAATAGCTGCAGCACCTCGCCCTCGGCGATCACGTTGGTCGCATCCGCGAGCACCTTCATCACCGTGAGGCTGCCCGCCTCGACGATCATCTGGAAGGCGCGCGAATAGAGGAAATCGCCGACCAGCACCGAGGCGGCGTTGCCGAATTCCGCGTTGGCGGTCTTCCTCCCGCGCCTCAGGCTCGACTCGTCCACCACGTCGTCGTGCAGAAGTGTCGCGGTGTGGATGAACTCGATCACGGCGGCGAGCTCGTGCTTGGCGCCGCCCTCGGCGCCGAACGCGTTGGCGGCGAGGAGCACCAGCGCCGGGCGCAGGCGCTTGCCGCCGCTCGCGACGATGTAGTTGGCGATGGTGCCGATCAGGACCACACTGGAATCGAGCCGACGGCGGATCACCTCGTCGACCTGGGCGAGATCGCTCTCGATCGGGGCGCGCACGGCTTCGAGCGAGGGCGCGAGGGGCAGGCGTTTCGACAAGTCTTTGACCTTACGGGAGTATTTCTGGTATTATAGTGAGTTCCGTCGCGCCAAATTCATCCTGGTGCGACGTTTTCACAAACGCAATGGAGTCCACAATGTACGCGGTCATAAAAACCGGCGGCAAGCAGTATCGCGTTGCCCCCGGCGAAAAAATCAAAATAGAACAGATACCGGCAGACGTTGGCGCTCAGATTGTCCTCGATCAGGTATTGATGGTCTCGGACGGCGACGCCGTGAAGCTCGGTAATCCCCTGGTGTCCGGAGCGACAGTCTCCGCCACCGTCATCGCCCACGGGCGCGGCGTGAAGTTGAAGATCTTCAAGCTGCGTCGCCGCAAGCACTACCAGAAGACCCAGGGCCATCGCCAGAACTACACGGAAATCCGTGTGGACGCGATCGCCTGAGTTAAGGACACGACATGGCACACAAGAAAGCAGGCGGGTCATCCCGCAACGGCCGCGATTCCGAGAGCAAGCGCCTCGGCCTCAAGGTCTACGGCGGCGAGCAGGTGAATGCCGGCTCGATCCTCGTGCGTCAACGCGGCACGCGGTTCCATCCGGGCCAGAACGTCGGCATCGGCAAGGACCACACGCTGTTCGCGATGGCCACGGGCAAGGTCAGGTACTCGCAGCACGGCCCGAAGAAGAAGTCGACCGTGACGGTGGAACCGTCGCAGGCCTGACAGCTCCTTCCGTTCGCGAAAGAGCCCCGTTCACCACGGGGCTTTTTTTCTTTCAGGCAAGGCTCGAGCGAGGCACCGGATGATGGGCACGGCGTTGGAAAAGGATTCGCTGCGCCTCCTGGACGAGGCGCTGGGCACGCTCGAACAGGGCTTCGCGTCGCTGCCCGCCGCGCAGGGGAGCGCGGACGTCCCGGCGATGGCGCGCGTGCTCGCCGAGGTCGCGCAACGCATGCACGACAACTTCCCCTATTTCCATCCGCTCTACGCGGGGCAGATGCTCAAGCCTCCGCACCCCGTGGCGCGCGCGGCGAGCGCGCTCGCCGCGTGGATCAATCCCAACAATCACGCGCTCGACGGCGGCCGTGCGAGCTCGCGGATGGAAAAAGAGGCGGTCGCCGCCATCGCCCGCATGTTCGGCTGGGAGACGCACCTCGGTCACCTTTGCGGCGGCGGCACCATGGCGAACCTCGAGGCGCTGTGGGTGGCGCGCGAGCTGCGTCCCGGCACCAAGGTGGTCGCGTCGAAGCAGGCGCACTACACGCACCAGCGCCTGAGCGGCGTGCTCGGCGTCGAATTCGAGTCCATTGCCTGCGACCGCCGCGGCCGCATGGACATCGCGGCGCTGGAACGCACGCTGGCGGCGGGCAACGTGGGAACCGTGGTCGCGACCCTGGGCACCACGGCGCTGGGCTGCGTCGATCCTCTCCCGCGCCTTCTCGAATTGCGCGATCGCCATGGTTTCCGCCTGCACGCGGATGCCGCGTATGGCGGCTATTTCACCCTCGCCGGCAACCTGGCGAGCGAGGCGCGCCAGTCCTTCGACCGCATCGCCGAGGCCGACTCGATCGTGGTCGACCCGCACAAGCACGGCCTGCAGCCCTACGGATGCGGCTGCGTGCTGTTCAAGGATCCCTCCGTGGGACGCTTCTACCGCCACGATTCGCCTTATACGTACTTCAGCTCCGACGAGCTCCACCTCGGCGAGATCAGCCTCGAATGCTCGCGCCCCGGGGCAGCCGCGGTCGGACTGTGGGCCACCCAGCGCCTCCTGCCCCTCGAGCGCGGCGGGGAGTTCGCGCGCATGCTCGAGCGCTCGCGCGAAGCGGCGTTGCGTCTGCACGCTCGCATCGAGGCGGATGCGCGGTTCATGACGGCGTTCCCGCCCGAGCTCGACATCGTGGTGTGGGCACCGCGCGCGGCGAGCGCGAGCGCCGCGTCGTCCCTCTCGCGGAGCATCTTCGCGCGCGCGGCGCGCGCCAACCTGCACCTCGCCCTCGCGGAGCTTCCCGTGGAGCTCTTCGAGGCGAACCTCGGTGACATGGCGCGCGACCGCGCCACGATGACGTGCCTGCGCTCGGTCCTCATGAAGCCCGAGCACCTCGACTGGGTCGATCGCATCGTGTCGATCGTGCAGGAAGCCACGGACGACGAAAGCGCGGGCGCCTGAGTGAAATTCTTCGACGAAGCGAGGATCGAGGTCATCGCGGGCGCGGGCGGCGACGGCTCGGCGTCGTTCCGGCGCGAGAAGTTCGTGCCGCGCGGCGGGCCGGACGGCGGCGACGGCGGGCGCGGCGGCAGCATCTACGCCGAGGCCGACGCCAACCTGAACACCTTGATCGACTTTCGCTACAAGCGCATCTTCCGCGCGGGCTCCGGCGAGAACGGCCGCGGGCGCGACCAGTACGGCAAGGGCGCCGAAGACATCGTGCTGCGCGTCCCGGTGGGCACGGTGGTTCGCGAGGTCGAAACGAAGGCCCTGGTCGCCGACCTCACGAAAAACGGCGAGCGCGCGCTCCTCGTGAAGGGCGGCAAGGGCGGCATCGGCAACCTGCATTTCAAGTCGAGCGTGAACCGCGCGCCGCGCCAGTTCACGCGCGGCGAGGAGGGCGAGCGGCGCATGCTCGAGATGGAGCTGCGCGTGCTCGCCGACGTGGGGCTCCTCGGCATGCCCAACGCGGGCAAGTCGACCTTCATCCGCGCGGTGTCCTCGGCGCGTCCCAAGGTCGCGGACTATCCCTTCACCACGCTGCACCCCAACCTCGGCGTGGTGCGCGTGGACGAGGCCCGCTCCTTCGTGGTCGCCGACATTCCCGGCCTGATCGAGGGCGCGGCCGAAGGCGCGGGCCTCGGCCACCAGTTCCTGCGCCACCTGCAGCGCACGCACCTGCTGCTGCACCTGGTGGACATCGCGCCCTTCGACGCGGCCATCGAGCCGGCGAAGGAAGTGCGCGCGCTCGCCACCGAGCTCAGGAAATACGATCCCGCGCTGGCGAAGAAGCCGCGCTGGCTCGTGATGAACAAGTCCGACCTCCTCGACGCCCGCGAGGCGAAGAAGCGCGCCGCGGCGCTCGTGAAGAAGCTCAAGTGGACCAAGCCCTCGTTCGTGATCTCCGGCATCAAGGGCGACGGATGCAAGGACCTCACCTTCGCGGTGATGGAATTCCTCGAGGCCGAGAAGCGCGCCGGGCGCGGCGCGGGGCGCGAGATCGACGAATGAGCGCTTCGCCGCTGGCCTCCGCCAAACGCGTCGTGGTGAAGATCGGCTCGAGCCTCATCACCAACGCCGGCGCGGGCCTCGATCGCGACGCGATCGCCGGATGGGTGCGGCAGATCGCCCTATTGCGCGGGCGCGGGGTCGAGGTGCTGGTGGTCAGTTCGGGCGCGATCGCCGAGGGCATGAAGCGCCTGGGCTGGGCGAAGCGCCCGCACGCGGTGCACGAGCTGCAGGCGGCCGCGGCGGTGGGCCAGATGGGGCTCGTGCAGATGTGGGAATCGTGTTTCTCGGAGGTGGGCCTTCACACCGCGCAGGTGCTCCTCACCCACGAGGATCTGGGCGATCGCAAGCGCTACCTCAACGCGCGCACCACGCTGAAGAGCCTGGTGCAATTGGGCGTGGTGCCGATCATCAACGAGAACGACACGGTGGTGGTCGAGGAGATCCGCTTCGGCGACAACGACACGCTCGGCGCGCTCGTGACCAATCTCATCGAGGCCGACGCGCTGGTGATCCTCACCGACCAGAAGGGCCTGTACTCGGCCGATCCGCGCAAGTGCGCCGCCGCCGAGCTGGTCCAGCGCGGCCGCGCCGGCGACCCGGCGCTCGAGGCGATGGCGGGCGGCGCGGGCTCCCACCTGGGCAGCGGCGGCATGCTCACCAAGGTTCTGGCCGCGCGGCGCGCCGCGCGAAGCGGCGCCCACACCGCGATCGCCTGGGGCGGCGAGCCCGAGGTGCTCGTGAAGCTATTCGCCGGCGAGGCGGTGGGCACGCTCCTGGTCGCGCAGACGGCACCGGTCGCCGCGCGCAAGCAATGGCTCGCCGACCACCTGAAGCCCGCGGGTCGCATCGCGCTGGACGCGGGCGCGGTGCGCGCGGTGATCGCCGACGGCAAGAGCCTTCTCGCGATCGGGGCCACGGCGGTCGAAGGCACCTTCGAGCGCGGCGAAGTGGTGAGCGTGATCGACGGCGGCGGCAGGGAAATCGCGCGCGGCCTGGTGAACTACGGCTCCGCGGACACCGCCCGCATCCTGCGCAAGCCCACCTCCGAGATCGAGGCCGCCCTGGGCTACGTCGCCGAGCCCGAGCTCATCCACCGGGACAACCTGGTGGTGCTCTAAAGTGCCGCGGGGAAGCCCGCGTTCGCGCTCGCCGCGAAGAAGCGAGGGCCAGCGGCGCATCGTATACTCACGCCCACCCCAGGCAGCGGAGCATCTCGATGAACCTCGTGGAACGCGTGAAGAACATCATCCTGCTGCCCAGTCAGGAGTGGCGGGTGATCGACGGCGAGTCGCATACGGTCCAGGGCCTGTACACGGGCTACGTGATGATCCTCGCGGCGATCCCGGCGGTGTGCAGCTTCATCGGCTTGAGCCTGATCGGCATCGGCGTCTTCGGCGCGACCTACCGGGTGCCGCTCGGCATGGGTGTGGCGCACCTGGTGGTGCAGTACCTGATGTCGCTGGGCCTGGTCTACCTGATGGCGCTCATCATCGACGCGCTCGCGCCCACTTTCGGCGTCCAGAAGAACTTCGACCAGGCCTTCAAGGTCGCGGCCTTCATGCCGACGCCGGCATGGATCGCGGGTGTCTTCAGCATCATTCCGTCGCTGTCGATCATCGCAGCGCTGGTGAGCCTCTACAGCCTCTACCTTCTCTTCGTGGGTCTGCCCATCCTCATGAAGGCGCCCGCCGACAAGGCGCTGCCCTACACCGTCGTGGTGATCATCGCCGCGATCGTGATCACCGTGGTGATCACCGCGGTCATCGGCCTCACGATGCCCGGGCCGGTGCGCGGCTTCTAGGCGCGGCGCGCCTTCAGGCGTCTCCGGCCGCCGTGGTCGGAGTGAAGTCGGGCTGCACCACGCGCGGGCCGCGCGGGTGCTTGCGCCGGCGCCCATAGGGGGAGAGCCCCACCATGCGCGGCGCGACTTCGAGGAAACCCGCGAGCTGCTCCAGCCCGAGCCGGTAGGACTCGCGCTTGAAGTCGATCACGGCTTCCAGCGGCACCCAGTAGTCATGCCAGCGCCAAGCGTCGAACTCGGGATGGCCGCTCGCGCGAAGGCTGATGTCGCAGTCGCGCCCCACCAGGCGCAGCAGGAACCAGATCTGCTTCTGGCCCTTGTAGGTGCCGCGCCATTCGCGCTTCACCCAATGGGTGGGCACGTTGTAGTGCAGCCAGTCGCGCGTGCGCCCGAGGATCTTCACGTGCTGGGGCAGGAGACCCGTTTCTTCCTGCAACTCCCGGAACATCGCCTGCTCGGGAGTCTCCCCGACCTTGATGCCGCCCTGCGGAAACTGCCAGGCGTGCTCCTTGACGCGCTTGCCCCAGAAGACCTGATTGCGTCCATTGACGAGCACGATGGCGACGTTCGGGCGATAGCCATCCCGATCGATCATGGCGTCCACCATCCAATCCGTTGAGTTGAGTCCATTTTTCCATAGTTTGCGAGCGCCCGCCAGCCGTCGGCGCCGGGCGGCAGCCGTGTAGAATGTCGCTTCGCAACCCGATGATTTAATGAGATTTCATGCGCGCCACCCACTACTACCTCGCCACCCTCAAGGAGGCCCCCCAGGAAGCCGAGCTCGCCAGCCATAAGCTCATGCTGCGTGCGGGACTCATTCGCAAGCTCGCCAGCGGCCTGTATTCGTGGATGCCGCTCGGCCTCAAGGTGGTGAAGAAGGTCGAGGCGATCGTGCGCGAGGAGATGAACCGCGCGGGGGCCCTCGAGATCCTCGCCCCGCCGATCCACCCGCGCGAGCTGTGGGAAGAGACCGGGCGCTGGGAGCTCTACGGGCCGCTGATGCTGCGCATCAAGGACCGCGCGGAGCGCGAGTTCTGCTATGCGCCCACCGCGGAGGAAGTCTTCTGCGACATCGTGAGGCGCGAGATCAAGAGCTATCGGCAGCTCCCGGTGAACTTCTACCAGGTGCAGACCAAGTTCCGCGACGAGATCCGCCCGCGCTTCGGCGTCATGCGCGCGCGCGAGTTCACCATGAAGGACGCCTACTCGTTCGACGCCGACTACGCGGGACTGCAGGAGAGCTACGGGAAGATGTACGACGCGTACACGAAGATCTTCACGCGCCTGGGTCTCCAGTTCCGCGCGGTCGCCGCCGACACCGGCGAGATCGGCGGCACCGGCTCGCACGAATTCCAGGTGCTCGCCGGCTCCGGCGAGGACGCGATCGCCTATTCGCCCGACTCCGGCTACGCGGCGAACGTCGAGCTCGCCGAAGCCGTGGCGCCGTCGCCGCGCGCAGCACTCACGCAGCAGATGAAGAAGGCCGCCACCCCCGACAGGCACACCTGCGAGGAAGTCTCGCAGCTCCTCGGCATCCCGGTCGAGAAGACGGTGAAGTCGATCGTGGTGATGCACGGGGATGAAATGATCATGCTCCTCGTGCGCGGCGACCACATGCTGAACGAGATCAAGGCCACCAAGGTCGAGGGGTTGAAGCCGTTTCGCTTCGCCACGGACGCCGAGATCCGCGCTCGCCTGGAAGCGCCTCCCGGATCGCTCGGGCCCGTCGGCAAGAAGATCCGCATCGTGGCCGACCGCACCGTGGCGGCGATGAGCGATTTCTGCACCGGCGCCAACGAGGAGGGCTATCACTTGACCGGCGTGAACTGGGGCCGCGACCTGGCCGAGCCCGACATCGTCGCCGACATCCGCAACGTGGTCGCGGGCGACCCCTCGCCGGACGGCAAGGGGCGGCTCGAGCTCGCGCGCGGCATCGAGGTGGGTCACGTCTTCCAGCTGCGCACCGCGTATACGCAGAAGATGGGCGTCAACTACATCGACGAGAAGGGCGAGACGAAGCCCATGGAGATGGGCTGCTACGGCATCGGCATCACGCGCATCGTCGCCGCGGCGATCGAGCAGAACCACGACGACAAGGGCATCATCTGGCCCGATCCGATGGCGCCTTTCGCGGTGGCCATCATCCCCCTCGGCTACGGGAAGAGCGAGGCGGTGAAGGCGGCCGCGGAAAAGCTCTACGCCGAGTTCAAGGCGGCGGGCGTGGACGCGTTCCTCGACGATCGCGACGAGCGCGCCGGGGTGCTCCTCGCCGACCAGGAGCTGATCGGCATCCCGCACCGCGTCGTGATCGGCGAGCGCGGCTTGAAGGAAGGTGTGGCGGAGTACCAGCATCGCCGCGATGCCGCGGCGACCAAGGTGGCGCTCGCCGATGCCGCTCGGCATGTGCAGTCGCGTTTCGCGTAGGCTCGCCGCGCTCCTCGCCGCGCTCCTCGCCGCGGCCGCGCTGGGGGCGGCGCCCTGCGCGCTCGCCGGGGCGCAGCAATACGAGGTGCTGTCGGCGAGCGTGCGCGCCTCGATGGCCAATGCGCTGAACGACCGCGGCAACGTCGACCTGAAGGACCTCGACACGCGCGCCTGGGTGCGCGCAATGACGCGCCGCGTGCTCGCGCGCTTCCCCGACGAGGAGGCGGCGCGGCAATTCCTCGCGCTGGTGCGCTACGAGTCGATGCGCGCGGGCCTCGATCCGCACCTCGTGCTCGCGGTGATCGACGTGGAGAGCAAGTTTCGCAAGTACGCGGTGTCGAAGTCCGGCGCGCGCGGGCTCATGCAGGTGATGCCGTTCTGGGTGCGCGAGATCGGCGGCTCGGCCGACAACCTGTTCCAGGAGCGCACCAACCTGCGCTACGGCTGCACGATCCTGCGCCACTATCTCGACCGCGAGAACGGCAACCTTTCCAACGCGCTGGGCCGCTACAACGGCAGCCTCGGCCAGGCCGACTATCCGAATCGCGTGCTGAGGGCGTGGAAGGAGCGCTGGGCCCTATCGGCGCGGGTCGCGGTCTTGTCTTCGAGGAACTTGCGGTCGACGCGGCCGGGCTTGTCGTAGACGAGCTTGCCGGCGGGATCGTAGATGCGCGTGGTGGGGAGCGCGCGCATCGCGCCGAGCTGCCTCTCGACGCGATCGTCGGCGATGACCAGCGGATAATCGTGGCCGACCTTGGTCGCGAACTGCTTCACCTTCGCGACGTCCGCGGCGTCGATCGCCACGCCGATCACCGCCACGTCGCCGTGGGCGCGATGGAACTGCGCGATCTCGGGAATCTCCTGGATGCAGGGCACGCACCAGGTCGCCCAGAAATTCAGCACCACCCATCGGCCCTTGTAGTCGGCGAGGCGATGGCGCTGGCCCTGGGTGTCGGTGATGTCGAAGGCGAAGGCGGGCCAGGCGGCGCAAAGCGCGAGCACGGCCGCCGCGGCCCGCGCACGGGTTCTTGTTTGCAAATCGAGGTCCCTCGTCTATCCTTCCCTCGAAGAATACTGGAAAAGCCCCTCATGGCCGCCCCGCTTCCCCAGCCTCGCATGCCCGCAGAGCGCGCCGCGCCGCCGCGCGAGCTCGAGATCCGTCCGAAGCAGGTGAAGGCGTGGCTCGCGTCGCTGCCGCTGGCGCGCGCCCCGGAAACGGCAGCCCAGCTCGTCGCGCACCTGGGCTCGCTCAACCGCTCGAAGATCGATCTCGACGACCGCATCGAGATCCTCGAGTCCCACCGCGCCATCGCCGCCACCGTGCTCGAGGAGCTCGAGGGGGTCTATGGGAAGGCGGCGCTGCCCCTCGGGCAGCGGCCGCGTGAAGCGCTCGGGCTCGCGCGCAAGCTCGCCTTCGAGCTCGCCGCGGGCTTCAGGATCGCGCTCACCGAGACGACCGGCAAGCGCCTCGCGTTCGGCGCGAAGAAGCAGCTCCCCGCTCTCGCGCTCCACGCGATGGAGTATCTCGCACACGAGCTCGGCGCGAGCTACAAATCGTACACGCCGGTGCCGAGCGCCGTGTGGAAGGAGATGCACCACCTCTACCTCTTCGCCGAGCGCGAGGCGATCGCCGCCGAGCCCGGCGACGCCGAGACCAAGGCGACCGCGGCCGACGTGTATTGCGAGGCGCTCCTCATGTCGCTCGCGGATCCTTATCGCCTGGTGCCCGGCGAGGCGGAGCGCATCGCGGCGACGGTGCGGCCGCTGCGCGGGCTCGCGACACTCGGCCAGGGGCGGCCGGCCACGCCGCCCTCGGGGCACTTCCTCGTGCCGTGCGACACCGACAAGGCGCCCAAGCCGATGCTCTCCGCGAACGACGACACGGGCGGCCCGAACTGGCGGCTGCTCGACGCCAATCCCCTGGTCGACAGGCTGCGCGCGCGCAAGCTCGCCCACGAGAGCGGCAACGTCTCGCAGAGCCTCAGCCGCTCGGTAACCCCCGAGGCCCTCGCGCTCATGGGAAAGCTGATCGGCCTGTGGGGCAACCCGCCCAAGCGCGCGAGCCGGCGCGAGCCGAGCGACGCGAGCGTGGCGATCTGCGCGGGGTTGAAGTCGATCAGCCACTTCGTGTCGCTCGAGACTCATGCGGCGCCGCAGGGCGAAGCCGCGGCGATCCGCGCCGGCATCACGATTCCGCTCCTCGCGGTCCCCGACGACGAAGCCTCGAAGGCGTTCCCGGTTTTCGAATGGGACGTGGTGAACCAGAGCGACGGCGGCGTCAAGGTGCGGCGCGCGAGCGAGCGGCTGCAGCCGCTGGTCGTGGGGGAAGTCGTCGCCCTGAAATTCGTCGGACGCGCGCGCTGGACCATCGGCGTGGCGCGCTGGATCACGCAGATCGACGCGGGCGGCATGGAATTCGGCGTGCAGTTCCTGTCCACCGCGGCGCGCGCCGTCTGGGTCCAGCCCGCCAACTCGGCGAGCCCGCAGGCGAAGCTCGGCATCGTTCTCGCCGACGAGGGCGCCGCGGAAGCGCTCCTCACGCTGCCCAACATGTACGGCGAGCAGCGCACCTACGAGCTGGTGGCCGACGGCCGGGTCACCACGGTGCGCGCCACCGGCCTCATCGAGAAGACCGTGCGCTTCGACCTCTTCGACGTTTCGGACTGCTGACCGGCGCCGGCGTCGTGGCCGCTGCGTGGGTCGCGAGCACTTCGCGGGTGGCCGCGGTGAGCGCATAGCTCGAGCGCCCGTTGCGCTTCACCACCCCCGCCTCGACCAGCTGCGCGAGCGTCTCCTCCAGCTCCTCGGCGGGAACGCCGGCGCGCTCGCGCAAGGCGTCGAAGCCCGTGGCCCCCTCGAGGAGCGCCTGGGTCACCGCGAGCGCCTCGCGAAAGCGCGCTGCCGGGGTCGGCGCTCGCCGCCACATCGCACCGCGCCAGTAGGAGGCCGAGGCGGTGAGCTCCGCGCCGAACAGGATCACCAGCCATGACAGGTAGATCCAGATGAGGAAAAGCGGTACCGCGGCGAAAGCGCCGTACACCACGTTGTAGGTGGGCGAGGCGCGCACGTAGAAAGCGAAGAGCTCCTTCGCCGACTCGAACAGGACCGCCGCGACGAATCCTCCCAGCAACGCGTGCCGCCACGGCACGTGGCGGTGCGGAATGATGCGGTAGACCAGGAAGAACGCGGCCGCGCTCATGGCGACCGGCACCACGCGCAGCAGGAGCACATGCACCCGCGAGCTCGCGGTGATGTCGACGGAAAGCGACATGATGTAGGTGGTGACGGTGACGCTCACCACCAGGAGGAAAGGCCCCGCCACCACCAGCGCCATGTAGCCCAGCACCGACATCCAGATCGGACGCGATTGGCGCACGCGCCAGATCGCGTTCAGCGACCGGTCCATGATGAGCATCATCCACACCGCGACGATGAAGACGCCGGCCACGCCGACCGCCGTCAGGCGCCGCGCGTTGTGCGCGAACTCGCGCATGTACACGTTGGTGATGGTGTCGGCGATGTCCGGCAGGAGGTTCATGCGCAGGAAGACCTTGATCTTCGCCATCACCTCGCCGAAGTAGGGCGTCGAGGAGAGGAGCGCCACCACGATCGTGAAGATCGGCACCAGCGCGAGGAGCGTGGTGTAGGTGAGGCTGCCGGCGATCTGCGGGCAGCGGTCTTCCTTCCAGCGGCGGAAGACGAAGCGGAGGAAGCCGAGCGTATCGGCGAGTTTGCGGAGCACGGCGCAGCGCCTTGAAGACGGGCGGTATCATGGTACCCGCTCCATGGCCGACATCCTCGTCCTCTACTACAGCGCCAGCGGGTCGGTGCGCTTGCTGGCGCAGGCGCTCGCGCGCGGCGTCGAGTCGGTCGACGGCATGCACGCGCGCGTGCGCACCGTGCCGAAAGTGGCGAGCGTGGTCGACAAGCCCGCGCCCGCGGTGCCCGCGGAAGGCGCGCCCTACGTCGAGCCGCGCGACCTGGCCGAGTGCGTGGGTCTCGCACTCGGCTCCCCGACGCGCTTCGGCAACATGGCCGCGCCTCTCAAGTATTTCATCGACGGGCTCGGTCCCGAGTGGGCGCGCGGCACGCTCGCCGGCAAGCCCGCGGCGGTGTTCTCCTCCACCGCCACGATGCACGGCGGCCAGGAGACCACGCTCGTCTCGATGATGATGCCGCTCCTGCACCACGGCATGATCATCGTGGGGCTGCCGTACACCGAGCCCGAGCTCAACGCGACGCGCTCCGGGGGCACGCCCTACGGCGCGACCCACGTCTCGGGCACCGCCAACGACCGGCCGCTGGCCGATGAGGAAACGAAGCTCGCCTTCGCGCTCGGCAAGCGCCTCGCGGGCATCGCGCGGAAGCTGGCGACGTGATGCGTCGTCATTCCCATGCCGATGGGGAGCCGATCATCGCGGCGCGCCTCGCCTGGCACGTTGCCGGCGCGTGCCTGGTCGCGCTCATCCTGCTCGGCGTCGCCTGGGAGCTTTTCCTCGCGCCGTTGAGGCCGGGAGGCTCGTGGCTCGCGCTGAAGGTGCTGCCGCTGATGAGCGCGCTCTTCGGCGTGCTGCGCGCCCGGCGCTATACGTTCCAGTGGTCCACGCTGATGATCTGGGCCTACGCCGCGGAGGGCGCGACGCGCGCCTACACGGACCGCGGGCTGTCCGCCGGGCTCGCCGTGCTCGAGCTCGCGCTGGCGCTCGCCTTCTTCGCTTCGGCGGTATCGTTCCTGAGGTCCTCGCGCGGCAGCGCGTAAGGGCCCGGCGTCTGGTGGGCGGAGAGCGCCGCGATCGAGATCTCGCGCAGGAAAAGGAGCAGGCAGAAGGTCACCGCGACCACCGCGCCGATGAAGAGCGCGGCCACCTCGCGCGACAGGTCCACCGAGATGTAGGCGCCGGCGAAGGCGACGCCGATCAGCAGGCACACGAGGAGAGCCCCCAGCACCGCGAGCGCCACCGACCAGAGCACGAAGATGATGCGCCGCTGCAGCATGCGCAGCTCGCCGATCGCGTCCTCGCGGAATTGCCCCGTGTAATCGGGCAGGTGCTCCTCGAGAATGCGGCGCCGGTCGACCGCGCGCGCGAGGCGGCTGATCAGCACGTTGAGAAAGGTGCCGATCGCGGTGAGGAGGAACACCGGGGCCACCGCGAGCTGGATGGTGCGCGAGATGTCGAAGATGTGGGAATCGACCGCCATCGCCCTAGGTCCCCGTGGCCTTGCTTGCCCTGCGGGCCTTCACGAACGCGAAGACGAGCGGCAGCAAGCTCACCACCACGATGCCGACGATGATCGCGGTGAGGTTGCCGCGGATCCACGGGATATTGCCGAAGAAGTACCCGGCGACCGTGATCGATCCCACCCACAGCACCGCGCCCGCGGCGTTGTACATGGTGAATTCCCGCGGCGCCATCGCCGCCATGCCGGCGACGAACGGCACGTAGGTGCGCACGATCGGCAGGAAGCGCGAGATCACCACCGCCTTGCCGCCGTGGCGCTCGTAGAATGCGTGGGCCTTGTCGAGGTGCCTGGGGTTCAGCCAGCGCGAATTGCCGTCCTTGAAGAAGTGCTTGCCGAGCCAGCGGCCGATGGCGTAGTTGGCCGTGTTGCCGAGGATGGCGGCGAGGCAGAGGAGCCAGAGCAACGCCCACAGGTTCAGCTCGCCGCCGGCGGCAATCGCCCCCGCCACAAAGAGGAGCGAGTCCCCCGGCAGGATCGGCGTCACCACGAAGCCGGTTTCGGAAAAGATGATGGCGAAGAGGATCGCGTAGATCCAGATGCCGTAATCCTTCACCCAGGTGAGCAGGTGCACGTCGAGGTGAAGGATGACGTCGATCATGGAACGACGGGATCGACGGTCTTCTTCTCCGGCTTGACGAAGTCCTCGCGCGAGGCTCCCAGGTACATCGCCAGCGGGCAGGCCACCAGCACCGAGGAGTAGATGCCGAAGAGGATGCCGATGGTGAGGGCGAGGGCGAAGTAGTGCAGCGTGGCGCCGCCGAAGAAGAGGATCGACAGCACCATCATCTGCGTGCACAAGTGGGTGATGATGGTGCGCGAGATGGTGCCGGTGATGGAGGCGTCCATCACCTCGGGGACCGCGGCCTTCCTCATCTTGCGGAAGTTCTCGCGCACGCGGTCGAACACCACCACCGACTCGTTCACCGAGTAGCCGAACACCGCGAGGATGGCCGCCAGCACCGGCAGCGAGAACTCCCACTGGAAGGCGGCGAAGAAGCCCAGGATGATGACCACGTCGTGCAGGTTGGCGAGGATGGTCGCCACCGCGAAGCGCCATTCGAAGCGGAAGGCGAGGTAGATCATGATGCCCATGCAGACGAAGAGGAGCGCCAGGGCGCCATCGGTGGCGAGCTCCTTGCCGACCTGGCTGCCGACGAACTCCACGCGCTTCATCTCGGCGCTCGCGTCCTGGCCCTTCAGCGCCTTGATCACCGCGTCGGCCTGTTTTTGCATCTCGACGTTCTGGCTCGAGCCTTCGACCGTCTTCAGCGGCAGCCGGATCAGCACGTCGCTGTCGGTGCCGAACTTCTGCACCGTCACGTCGGTGAGCCCGATGCCGGTCAACGCGGCGCGGATCTTCTCGGGCTCGGCGGGCTGCTTGTAGGTCACCTCCATCACCGTGCCGCCGGTGAACTCGATCGAGAAATGCAGGTGCCGGGTGGCGAGGAAGAAGATCGCCGCCACGAACACGATGAGCGAGATCACGTTGAACACCAACGCGTGGCGCATGAAGGGGATGGTGCGGCGGATGCGGAAGAACTCCATGGTTATGCCGCCGCTTTTCTATGCCAGTTGGTGTTGCCGATCGCGAGCGAGGCCACCTTCTTGCGACCGCCGTAGACCAGGTTCACGATGCCGCGCGACACCACCACCGCGCTGAAGATCGAGGTGAGGATGCCCAGGCAGTGCACCACCGCGAAGCCGCGGATCGGGCCCGAGCCGAAGGCGAGCAGCGCCAGGCCCGCGATGAGCGTCGTCACGTTGGAGTCGAGGATGGTGCCGAAGGCGCGCTCGTAGCCGGCCTGGATGGCCATCTGCGGCGTCATTCCCGAGCGCAGCTCCTCGCGCACGCGCTCGTTGATGAGCACGTTGGCGTCGATCGCCATGCCGAGCGTGAGCGCGATGGCGGCGATGCCGGGCAGGGTGAGTGTGGCCTGCATCATCGACAGGATGCCCACCAGGAAAAGGAGGTTGCACGCGAGCGCCACCACGGAGATGAAGCCGAACACCGCGTAGTACAGGATCATGAAGACCGCGATCGCCGCGAAGCCGCCCAGCACCGCGCGATAGCCCTTCTGGATGTTCTCGGCGCCCAGGCTCGGGCCGATGGTGCGCGATTCGATGATGTCCATCGGCGCGGCCAAGGCACCGGCGCGCAGCAGCAACGCGAGGTTCTTCGCCTCGGTCGCGTCGGGCATGCCGGAGATCTGGAAGCGGTTGCCGAACTCTTCCTGGATCACGGGCCAGGTGAGAACCACCGTCTTGTTGCGCTCCACCAGCATCATCGCCATGCGCTTCTTCACGTTCTCGCGCGTGGTCTGGCGCATGATGCGACCGCCGGTGTCGTCGAGCTGCATGGAGACGATGGCGCCGCTGTGCTGCTGGTCGAAGCCGGGCTGCGCATCCTTGATGCGGTCGCCGGTGATGATCACGGCCTTCTTCACCAGCACCGGGCGGCCTTCCTGGTCGAAGAACTTGTCGGTGCCGAAGGGCGCCGGCTGGTCCTTGTACTGGAAGAAGGCGTCCTGTCCCGGGCCCGCGGCATGCTCCTCGGAGACGAGACGCGTCTCCAGGGTCGCCGTGCGTCCGAGGATTTCCTGCGCGGTCGTGGCATCCTGGACGCCGGCGAGCTGCACCACGATGCGGTCGGTGCCCTGCTGCTGCACGATGGGCTCGGCCACGCCGAGCTCGTTCACGCGGTTACGCAGCGTCTGGATGTTCTGCTGGAGCGCGAGGTCCTGCTCACGCTTCACCACCTCGGGCTTGATGCTCGCCACCAGCGCCGAATCCTGCTCGCGGATGGTGAGGTCTGGCATCGCTTCCGACATCGCCTTCAGCGCCGCGGCGCGCTGCTCCGGCTCGTTGAAGCGCACCACGATGCGGTCGGCGTCGCGCGCGAGGCCCGAATAGTAGATTTTCTTCTCGCGCAGCAACCCGCGCACGTCGCCCATGTAGCGCTCGACCGACTTGTTGGCCGCGGCCTTCATGTCGACTTCCAGGAGGAAATGCACGCCGCCGCGCAGGTCGAGGCCGAGGTACATGGGCTTGGATCCGAGGGCTTGCAACCAATGGGGCGTGTTCGGCACGAGGCTCAGCGCGACCACGTATCCGGTGCCGACCTTGGACTGGATCACGTCGCGAGCCTTCAGCTGGGTCTCTCCGTCGGCGAGGCGCACGCGCAGCGCCGCCTCGTCCTGGTCGATGCCCGCGACCGCGATGTTGGCCGCCTTGAGCGCTTCCTCGAGACTCGTGCGCAGCGCGGCGTCGATCTTGAATGTGGCGCGCGACGGCGACACCTGCACCGCGGGCACCTGGCCGAAGAGGTTCGGCACGGCGTAGGTGAGGCTCACCACGATGACGATCGCGATGAGGACGTATTTCCAGGCGGGATACTTGTTCATGCGGGGCTACTGCGCGTCCTTGACGGTTCCCTTGGGCAGCAGCGTCGTCACCGCGCCCCTCTGCACCTGGATCGTCACGTTGGGAGCCACTTCGAGGGTGACGTAGTTGTCGGTGATCTTGGCGATCTTACCGAGGATGCCGACCGCGACGACCTCGTCGCCCTTCTGCAGCGCTTCCAGCATGGTCTTGTGCTCTTTCGCCTTCTTCATCTGCGGGCGGATCATGATGAAGTACATCACCACGAACATGAGGATGATGGGCAGCATGCCCGCCCACTGTTCCATGCCTTGCGGGCTGGCGCCGGCAGTCTGGGCGAAAGCGGTTCCGATCATTGCGGGGTTCTCCGGGGGGAGTGGCTGATTTTCCGAGGAAATCGCCTCGAATATCGGCGGAATTCCCTGCGATTGAAGCCCGATATTTTAGCATGGCCGACCTGCGATTCCCAGCCAAATCAGGGCTTAGCCCGAAGCGACGCCCTCCAGCGAACGCCCGGCATGGAAGCGCGCACGCCAAGGCGCAAAGCCGCCCGCAGCGATCGCCTCGCGCATCCCGCGCATGAGATCCAGGTAGTAATGCAGGTTGTGGATCGTGTTCAGGCGCGCGCCGAGGATCTCGTTCGCGCGGTGCAGGTGGTGAAGGTAGGCGCGGGTGAAATTGCGGCACGTGTAGCACGCGCATTGCGAATCGAGCGCCGAAAGGTCCTCGCGATGCTTCGCGTTCTTGATCTTCACGTCGCCCGCGCGCGTGAAGAGCCAGCCGTTCCTCGCGTTGCGGGTGGGCAGCACGCAATCGAACATGTCGACACCGTGCGCGACCGCGTCGACGATGTCCTCGGGCGTGCCCACGCCCATGAGGTAGCGCGGTGCGTCCTTCGGCAGGCGCGGCGCGGTGTGCGCGACGATGCGCGCCATGTCTTCCTTGGGCTCGCCCACGGAAACGCCGCCGATGGCGTAGCCGTCGAAGCCGATGGCGCTGAGAGCGGCGAGCGACTCGTCGCGCAGCTCCTCGTACATGCCGCCCTGCACGATGCCGAAGAGCGCGTTGGCGTTGCCCTCGTGCGCGCGCTTCGAGCGCTCGGCCCAGCGTGCCGAGAGCCGCATCGACTCGGCGGCGAGCTCGCGCGTGGCCGGGTAGCCGGTGCACTCGTCGAACACCATCACGATGTCGGAATCGAGGATTCGCTGGATGCGCATCGCTTCCTCGGGCGAGAGGAAGAGCTGGTCGCCGTTGACGGGCGACTGGAACGCGACGCCCTCTTCCGAGATCTTCCGGAGTTCCCCCAGGCTGAACACCTGGAAGCCGCCCGAGTCGGTGAGGATCGGGCGCTCCCAGCCCATGAAGCGGTGCAGGCCGCCGTGCTTCGCGATCACCGCGAGGCCGGGGCGCAGGAAAAGATGGAAGGTGTTGCCGAGGACGATCTCGGCGCCCACCTCGGCGAGCTCGCGCGGGCTCATCGCCTTCACGGTGCCGTAGGTCCCGACCGGCATGAAGGCCGGCGTCTGCAGCGTGCCGTGGGCGAGGGTGAGCTCGCCGCGCCGCGCTTCCCCGTCGGTCGAATGCAGCGCGAACTTCAACGCCAGTGCGGCGGGAAGGTCTTGTCGAAGAAGGGCAGCGCCTCGATGCGCTTCTTGTATTCCGCCATGGGTTCGGGCATGAGCTCCTCCATCTTCGTCTCGGGCTTCCTCACGCCGATGCGCCACACGTAGCCCAGGTAGGGATAGAGCACGAAGTCGGCGGCGCTCGGCGTGTCGCCGGCGAGGAACTTGCCCTTGAGCTCCTTGGCGAAGTACGCAAGCTCCTCGCCCAGGCGCTTGCGGCCCCCCTCGACCCGCTTCATGTCGGGAGCCGCGTCGCCCTTGAAGAAGAGCTCGCCCGTGATGACGTCGATCCCTTCCGCGCCGAGGTAGCCCTCCATCTCGCGGATGAGGCGGCGCACGCGCGCGCGCGCCCTCACGTCGCCCGGATAGAGCTTGGTCCCCGCGCCGAAGCGCTCGTCGAGGTACTCGAGAATCGCGAGCGACTCCCACAGCGGGTAGCCGTCGTCGACGAGGGTGGGCACGGTGTGCCGCGGGTTCAGCGCGACGAACTCGGGCTTGGTCGTGTCGTTGTCGGAGAACGACAGCACTTTCAAATTATAGGCGACGGCCTGGTGCTCGAGCGCGAGCCAGACGCGCCACGAGAAGGGAGAGCCGTGTCCGTGGTAGAAGTCGAGAGCCATGTGTTTCTCCTGGTTTGTTTTCAGTGCAATGTGAAGCCGTCGAGCGGAACCGCGGGGGCGCGCCCCGAGGCGAGGTCGGCGAGGATGCGCCCGGTAGCAAGCGCCAGCGTGAAGCCCAGTGCGCCGTGCCCCACGTTGAGCCACAGGTTCGAGTGCGGCGTGGCGCCGATCACCGGGGTGCCCTTCGGGGTCGCCGGGCGCATGCCGCACCAGGGGGCGAGCCGCGAGAAGTCCGAGGCGCGCGGAAATGCGGCCTTCACTTCGCCCACCAGCTGGCCCACCCGCTCTTCGTCGATGACCGCGTTCTTTCCCGACAGGTCCGCCATTCCCGCGACGCGCAGCTCGTCGCCCAGGCGCGCGTAGACGACCTTTCTCTTGAAGTCGGTGACGCTGATCTTGGGCGCTCCCCGATCGTCGAGCACGGGGAGCGTGAGGCTGTATCCCTTCAGCGGATAGACCGGAATGCGCACGCCGAGCGGCCGCGTGAGATACGGCGCGTTGGTGCCGAGCGCGAGGACATAGGCGTCGGCCTCGAGCACACCCAGGCTGGTCTCCACGCCCATGAGGCGCCCGCGCCACGGCAGCAGGCGCTCGACCTCGACCCCGAAGCGATACGTCACCGGATTGGCCGCGCTTGTCATGACGCGTTTCAGCTCGTTGCAGAACTTGTAGCAGTCGCCCGCGTCCTCGCTCGGCGTGTAGATGGCGCCCACCATGCGCGCGCTCATCGACTCGAGCGCCGGCTCGATCGCGACGCAGGCTTTCGGCGCGAGCGCCTGCTGCTCGGCGCCCAGGGTGCGCTGGAAATCCATGAGGCGCCGGGCGGACTCGAACGATTTGGCCTCGGTGTGCACGACGAGCTTGCCGTTCTGCACGTAGTCGAAATCGAGGTCATGGGTCGCCACCAGCTCGTGCATGAGGTCGCGGCTGTAGAAGGCGAGGCGCAGGAGCTTCTGCGTGGTGTCGTCCGCGGTCGCCGCGTTGCACGCCGCGAGGAACTCGAGGATCCAGCGCCATTGGTGCGGATCCATCTCGGGGCGGAAGCGCAGCGGCGAGTCGCGGCGCAGCAGCCACGGCGGGATCTTGGGGATCACCGAGGGGCTCGCGAGCGGCGCGACGTAGCTGTACGAGAGCTGCCCGCCATTGGCGAAGCTCGTCTCGAGCGCGACACCGGCATTGCGCTCGACGACCGTCACGTCGTGGCCGTCGCGCCAGAAATACCACGCGCTCGCCACGCCGGCCACGCCGGCTCCAAGGATCAGGACTTTCATCGGGGTGGCGACATTATCACGGCTTTGGAGTGATGCGAGCGAAAGGCTTTGGAAACGCAGATGAACGCAGATGTGGCGCAGATGAACGTACCCCAATGGATATTGAGTGCAACACACCGAATGATCCATACGCTTTTCGAAGTACGTTCATCTGCGCTACATCTGCGTTCATCTGCGTTGAAAGCCCTTTGCATCCGTCAGCCACCAGAAAAAAGGGCCGCGCGAGGCGGCCCTTTTGGCGAAGCAACGAAGATCAGAGCAGCGGCACGATGAGCAGCGCCACGATGTTGATGATCTTGATCAGCGGATTGACGGCAGGGCCCGCGGTGTCCTTGTAGGGGTCGCCCACGGTGTCGCCGGTGACCGCCGCCTTGTGCGCGTCGCTGCCCTTGCCGCCGTGATGGCCATCCTCGATGTACTTCTTGGCGTTGTCCCACGCGCCGCCGCCGGTGCACATGGAGATCGCGACGAAGAGCCCGGTCACGATCGTTCCCATCAGCATGCCGCCGAGAGCCTGCACGCCCGCGTCGCGGCCCATGAGCCAGCCGACGATCAACGCGACCGCGATCGGCGAGAGCACCGGCAGGAGCGACGGGATCATCATCTCCTTGATGGCGCCCTTGGTGAGCATGTCCACCGCGCGCGAGTAGTCGGGCTTGCCGGTGCCGTCCATGATTCCCTTGATCTCGCGGAACTGGCGGCGAACCTCCTCCACCACGAAGCCCGCGCAGCGTCCCACGGCCTCCATCGCCATCGCGCCGAAGAGATACGGGATGAGGCCGCCCACGAAGAGGCCGATGATGACGGCCGGGTTCGAGAGGTCGAACGTGATGTGGCGACCGGCTTCCTCGAGCTTGTGGGTGTAGTCGGCGAAGAGCACGAGCGCCGCGAGGCCGGCGGAGCCGATCGCATAACCCTTGGTAACCGCCTTGGTGGTGTTGCCCACGGCGTCCAGCGGGTCGGTCACGTTGCGCACTTCCTTCGGCAGCTCCGCCATCTCCGCGATGCCGCCCGCGTTGTCGGTGATCGGGCCGTAGGCGTCGAGCGCCACGATGATGCCCGCCATCGACAGCATGGAAGTCGCCGCGATCGCGATGCCGAAGAGGCCCGCGAGCGTGTACGCCGCCCAGATCGCGACGCACACCGAAAGCACCGGCCACGCGGTGGAGCGCATCGACACGCCGATGCCCGCGATGATGTTGGTCGCATGCCCCTTGGTGGAGGCTTCCGCCACGTGCTTCACCGGCGGAAACTCGGTGCCGGTGTAGTACTCGGTGATGAACACCATGAGCCCGGTGAGCGCGAGGCCCACGACGCAGGTGCCCCACAGGCGCAGCACCGTGAAGGCGCCCGAGTTGCCGGCCACGTCCTTCATCATCCAGTCGGTGACGAAGTAGAACGCGATGAGCGAGAGGACGCCCGCCACCGCGAGGCCGCGGTAGAGCGCGTTCATGATCTTGCCGCCCTGCGCGGTCTTCACGAAGAAGCAGCCGACGATCGAGGCGACGATCGACACCGCGCCCAGCACCAGCGGATAGGTCACCGCATTGCCCACCGTGGCGGCGGTGGGAAAGAGCAGCGCCGCGAGCACCATGGTCGCGATGATGGTCACCGCGTAGGTCTCGAAGAGGTCCGCCGCCATCCCGGCGCAGTCGCCCACGTTGTCGCCCACGTTGTCGGCGATGACCGCCGGGTTGCGCGGATCGTCCTCGGGAATTCCGGCTTCGACCTTTCCGACCAGGTCGGCGCCGACGTCGGCGCCCTTGGTGAAGATGCCGCCGCCGAGGCGCGCGAAGATCGAGATGAGCGAGGAGCCGAAGGCGAGGCCGATGAGCGGCTTCACGATGTCGCTCATGCGCGCGTCATGCGCGGAGGTGCCGATCAGGTACATGAAGAACCCGGACACGGCGATGAGCCCCAGGCCCACCACCAGGAGCCCGGTGATAGCGCCGCCCTTGAAGGCGATGTCGAGCGCCGGGCCGATACCGCGCCGCGCCGCCTCCGCGGTGCGCACGTTGGCGCGCACCGAGACGTTCATGCCGATGTAGCCGGCGGCGCCCGAGGCGATGGCGCCGATCGCGAAGCCGCACGCCGTCACCCACCCCAGGCCGGGCACGAAGCCGAGCACGACGAAGAGGACCACGCCCACGATGCCGATGGTCGCGTACTGGCGGTTGAGGTAGGCCTTGGCGCCGGTCTGGATCGCCGCCGCGATCTCGCGCATGCGCTCGTTGCCGTCGGGCTGGCGAATGATCCAGGCCGCGGTGAAGCCGCCGTACATGAGCGCGATCACGCCGCAGGCGAGCGCTATGCATATTGCGTAGTTCAACATCGACATCTGCTTCTCCCAGGTTTTTGTATGTGCGGGTACTGCGGAATCGTCACAGCTTGAAGTCGCTGCGTGTCTTCTTGCGCACGGCCACGTTCTTCAGCCGTACGTATTTCGGCAGTCCGTTCTCGAACGGGGGGTAGGCCTCCCCCGAGATGAGCGGCTGCAGATAGTTGCGGCACCTGGCCGTGATGTGGAAGCCGTCGGCGGTGATGAAATCGCGCGGCATCTTCTTTTCGACGTTGGCGACGTCGGTGAGCTTCGCCACGCCGATCTTCCAGCGGTAGGGCTTGCTCGAGGTGCGCACGATCGTGGGCATCACCCCCGACATCCCCTTCGCGGCGAATTCCACCGCGGCCTTGCCCACCGCATAGGATTGCTCGAGGTCCGTCTTCGAGGCGATGTGGCGCGCGGCCCGCTGCAGATAGTCGGCCACTGCCCAGTGCTGCTTCAGCTTGAGCCGCGATTGCACGAGGTTGGCGAGCATGGGCGCGACCCCACCCAGTTGCGAATGGCCGAACGCGTCCTTCAACCCGGTTTCCGAGAGGAACTTGCCGTCCTTGTCCTGGATCCCCTCGGAGGCGCCCACGGCGCAGTAACCGTATTGCCTCACCATCGCGTCCACGCGCGCGAGGAACGCGGCCTCGTCGAAGGCGATCTCGGGAAAGAGCAGGATGTGCGGCGCCTCGCCCGCCTTCGACTGCGCGAGCCCGGTGGCCGCGGTGATCCACCCGGCGTGGCGCCCCATCACCTCGAGGATGAAGACCTTGGTCGAGGTCCTGGCCATGGACTCCACGTCGAGGCCCGCCTCGCGCATGCTGGTGGCGACGTATTTCGCGACCGAGCCGAAGCCGGGACAGGTGTCGGTGATGGGCAGGTCGTTGTCCACGGTCTTCGGGACGTGCACCGCGATGATCGGATAGCCCAACTTCGCGCTCAACTGCGAGACCTTGAGGCAGGTGTCGGCGGAATCGTTGCCGCCGTTGTAGAAGAAGAAGCCGATGTCGTGCGCCTTGAACACCTCGATCAGGCGCTCGTACTCGTGGCCGCCCTTCTCCACGCCCTTCAGCTTGTAGCGCGCCGAGCCGAAAGCGCCGCCGGGCGTATTCACCAGCGCGCGAATGTTGGCAAGGGGCTCCTTGCTGGTGTCGATCAGGTCCTCGGTCAGCGCGCCGATGATGCCGTTCCTGCCGGCGTAGACCTTGCCGATCTGCTTGCCGAACTTGCGCGCGGTCTCGATCACGCCCGCGGCGCTCGCGTTGATGACGGCGGTCACTCCGCCGGATTGTGCGTAGAAGGCGTTTCTGGCCATGGGTCCTACCCGAGAGCCGCGAACACCCGGTCGCGAACCTCATCCACGCCGCCGATGCCGTCGACGCGGTGATATTTCGGAGCCTTGCGGTCCCCGGTCTTGAACCACTTGTCGTAATAGCCGATGAGGGGCTCGGTCTGCGCGTGGTAGACCGCGAGGCGCTTCTTCACGGTCTCCTCCTTGTCGTCGTCGCGCTGCACCAGCGCTTCGCCCGTGACGTCGTCCTTCAGGTCGTTCTTCGGCGGGTTGTGCTTGAGGTGGTAAGTGCGCCCCGATGGAAGGTGACAGCGCCGTCCCGACATGCGCTCGATGATCACGGCGTCGGGCACCGCGACGTCGACCACGTGCTCCAGCTGCACGCCGGAATTCCTCATCGCCTCGGCTTGCGGGATGGTGCGCGGGAAGCCGTCGAAGAGGAATCCGTTGGCGCAATCGCGCGCCTTGATGCGCTCCTTCACGAGGCCGATCATGATGTCGTCGGAGACGAGCTCGCCGCGGTCCATCACCTGCTTGGCGGCGGCGCCCAGCGGCGTGCCCGCCTTCACCGCGGCGCGCAGCATGTCGCCGGTCGAGATCTGCGGGATCGCGTACTTGCGCGTGATGAACGCCGCCTGGGTGCCTTTCCCGGCACCGGGCCCCCCCAGCAAGATCAGGCGCATCCGACAACCCTCCGAGGGTCGATTTTGTGAACCCGTGATTATACGTGGCCCAGCTTTGCGCGGACCCTCTCCAGGTCCTCGCGCGTGTCGACCCCGGCCTCCAGCGGCTCGTTCCAGAAGGCCACCGCGATGCGATGGCCGTGCCCCAGCGCGCGCAGCTGCTCGAGCGCCTCGAAGCGCTCGGCGCCGGTGGGCGAGAGCGACGCGTATTCCCGCAGGAAGCCCACGCGATAGGCGTAGATGCCGATGTGGCGGTAGGCGGGAAAACCTTCGGGAAGCGTGGCGCGGTCGCGCGCGAAGGCATCGCGCGCGAACGGGATCGGCGCGCGCGAGAAATACTGCGCGTAGCCGTCGGTGTCGATCACCACCTTCACCACGTTGGGATCGAAGAACGCCTCTGCCGAGGCGATCGGATGCACCGCGGTGGCGATCGAGGCGTTGGGACGCAGGGCGAGCTCGCCGGCGACCTTGCGAATGAGCCGCGGGTCGATGAGCGGCTCGTCGCCCTGCACGTTCACCACGATCTCGTCGGGGCCGAGCGCCAGGAGCTGGACCGCCTCGGCGATGCGGTCGGTGCCGGTCTCGTGCGTAGCGGCCGTGGTGCACACCTTGAAGCCGTGCGCGGCGACGGCGTCGGCGATCTCCTGGTGGTCGGTGGCGACGATCACCTCGTCGGCGCCGCTTTCGCGGCCGCGCTGGGCGGCCCACGCCACCAGGGGCTTGCCGGCGACGTCGGCGAGCATCTTTCCCGCCAGGCGCGTGGAGCGCATGCGCGCGGGAATCACGACCTTGAAGGCGAGGCGTTCCACGCGACGAGCGCCCCTCAGGGCTCCTCTTCCGGGCCGAGCACGCGCGCTTCCTCCTCGAGCATCACCGGGATGTCGTCCTTCACCGGGAAGGCGAGGCGATCGGCCTTGCAGATGAGCTCGCGCGCTTCCTTGCGCCAGACCAACGGCCCCTTGCACAGCGGGCAGACGAGGATTTCAAGCAGTTTGGGGTCCATCAACGCTCCGGCGGGACTGGGCGATGCGCGTGAGAAGGAAGTCGTCGAACTCGGGGGGAAGGATCGCATCGACTCGCATGTACCACATGCGCGCATCGGCGAATGCGGCGCATTTTACGGCATCCTTCTCGGTCATGAGGATCACTTCCGCGCCGGGGAGCTTGAGCTCCTGCGCCTGGAAGGCATGGTGGTCGGCGAAGGCGATGGTGCGCGCGAGGACGCCCAGCATCGCCACGTGCTCGAAGAAGCGCTGCGGGTTGCCGATGCCGGCGATCGCCACCACGCTGCGCCCGCGCGCGGCGAGCGCGAATTCCTGCGGCGAAAGCTCCTGGTTCGACGCCACCGCGACGAAGCGCTCGCGCCCGAGGTGCATCGCGAATTGCCGCGGCGCGGCGACCCGGTCGGACGCGCCGCCGTTCACCACCGCCGCGTCGACCTCCTTCAGGCGCGCCACGGGCTCGCGCAGCGGGCCGGCGGGCAGGAGGAGCCCGTTGCCGAAGTGCCGCTCACCGTCCACCACCGCCAATTCCACGTCGCGCGCGAGCGCGTAGTGCTGCAGGCCGTCGTCGCTCACCAGCACGTTCACCTCGGGATGGGCCTCGAGGAGCGCGCGCGCCGCCGCTTGCCGGTCCGGCGAGACATACACCGGCACGCGCGAGCGCCGCGCGATCACCACCGGCTCGTCGCCGAAATGCTCGGGCGTGGCGACGTCGGGATAGACGCGCACCACCCCGCGCGGATCGCTCTCGCGGCTCGGCACGCGCCCGTAGCCGCGCGCGATCACGCCCGGCGTCCAGCCGCGGCGCACGAGGATGTCGAGGATCTCGATCACGAGCGGGGTCTTGCCGGTGCCGCCCACCGTGATGTTGCCCACCACCACGACCGGAACGCGCGCGCGCCATGACGGAAGGATGCGCATGCGATAAAGAAACCGGCGCAACTTCACGACCACCCAGAAAAGCATCGCGAACGGGAAAAAGACGAGCGCCACGCCGCCGAGGCGTTGCCACTCCGATTCGAGCCAGGCCGCCATCTTGCGTCTCGCGCCTCGCGCCTGGGAACCTACCGGCGCGTCTGCGTCGTGAAGGAGATGTGGTTGTAGCCCGCGAGCCGCGCGCTTTCCATCACGTTGATGACGGATTGGTGGGTGGCCGCCGCGTCGGCGCTGATGGCGACCACGGGATCCTTGTTGCCCTTCGCGGCTTCCTTCAGCGCGGCGGCGAAATTCTGCGTGTTGCCGAACGCGGTCGAGGCGCCGTTGATGGCGTACTTGCCGCTCGCGTCCACCGCCACCATCAGCACCTGCGGCTTGTCGGAGGAGCGCTCGGCCGAGGCTTCCGGCAGGTTGATCTGCAGCTCCGCGAAGCGGCTGTAGGTCGTGGTGAGGAACAGAAAGATCAGGATGACGATCAGGATGTCGATCAGCGGGATCAGGTTGATGTCGGGCTCGTCGCGCGCCCGACCGCGGCGAAAATTCATGCCCTGCGTTCGCCGTGGATGATCTCGATCAGCTTGATCGCCTGGCTTTCCATGTCGATGATCATCACGTCGACCTTGTTGCGGAAGTGGCGATAGAAGATCACCGACGGGATCGCGACCCCGATGCCGAAGAGCGTGTTGTAGAGCGCGACCGAGATGCCGTGCGCGAGCTGCGCGGGATTGCCGCCGGACATCGGGTTCTGCGAGCCGAAGATCTCGATCATGCCGACGATGGTGCCGAACAGACCCAGCAAGGTGGAGATGGTGGCGATCGTGCCGAGCGTATTGAGGAAGCGCTCGAGCTCGAGGCCCACGGCGCGCCCCGCGTCCTCGACCGCGTCCTTGATGACCTCGCGCGAGCTCTTCTCGTTCACCAGGGCCGCGGCGAAGATGCGCCCGATGAGGGGCCCGCGCTGCAGGCGGTTGATGAGGTCCTGCGTCACGCCCTTGGCCTGGTATTCGCGAATGGTCGTGGGCAGGACTTCGCGCGGGGCCACCAGCGCGCCGCGCAGCGACCAGAACCGCTCGCCGATGATGGCGAGCGCGACGACCGAGGTAATGACGATGAGCCAGATCGGCCAGCCGGCCGCTTCGATGATCGACAGCACTTTGCGGGATGCTCCTCTTGGAAGGCCGACGCACTTTAGCCCGCCACCCATGATTCCACAAGACCTTGTGCGTGCCGCGTCTCGCGAACACAAAGGAGTTGGTCTCGCGCGCCAAGCGATTAGAATCCGCGAGCCGCATTCGAGCGCATTGCAACGCCATCGCGACGTTCTTCGATGCGCGTTCAACGAACCCACATCGTGTAGGAGTGCGGGAAGTGTCCGGAGAATGCGCCACTCGTGTGGCGAATCATCCACAGAGCCTGTGGATAACCCTGTGGACGAGTTTCCGGGGGTTCGCGCAAGTGACGTATCACAAAGGCTTTTTTTTCGACCGCTCAAATTTTGAGCGAAGCGGCTTTGTTCAGTTGGTTCAATGACTTACGGTATTTTCTCCCCTGTCAAGAAGAGTTTCCCGGGCCGTCGGCACCCGGGGCCGTCGCGCCGCCCACGCCCGGTGGATAGGCGACTTCGCTCCGAGGACCGTGCGAGACTGCCTTCCGGAAATCCTACGACGCTTTTCTCATTGTCCTACGCCCTGACTTCCTGCCTTCCTACGCGCTTTTTTCGAGCTATCCGACCGTCGTGACCGCGCTTTTCCCTGCCGCGCCCCCTTTGGTCACCGTGTCGGAGCTGAACCGCCGGGTGCGTGCGCTCCTCGAAAACCAGTTCGAGGTGCTGTGGGTGGCGGGCGAGCTTTCCAACGTCAAGAAGGCGCCTTCCGGACACTGGTATTTCTGCCTGAAGGACCCCGCCGCGCAGATCGAATGCGCGATGTTCCGCACGCGTGCGCAGTTTCTCGACTTCCGTCCCGAGAACGGCCAGCAAGTGGAAGTGCGTGCTCGCGTCACGCTCTACGAGGCACGCGGGACTTTCCAGCTCACGGTCGAGGAGATCCGCAAGGCCGGGCTGGGCGTGCTTTACGAGGCTTTCGAGAAGCTCAAGGCGAAGCTGCAGGCCGAGGGCCTCTTCGACCCGGAGCGCAAACGCGCGCTGCCGGCCTTCCCGCGCGCCATCGGCATCGTCACCTCGCCCGCCGCGGCGGCACTGCGCGACGTGCTGACGACCCTCGCGCGACGCGCGCGCATGGTGCCGATCATCCTCTACCCCGCCCAGGTGCAGGGCGAGAGCGCCGCAGCGCAGATCGCGCGCGCCATCGCCGTCGCCAACGCGCGCGCCGAAGTCGACGTGCTCATCGTCGCGCGCGGCGGCGGCAGCCTCGAAGACCTGTGGGCGTTCAACGAGGAAGTCGTGGCCCGGGCCATCGCCGCGTCGCTCCTTCCCATCGTGAGCGGCGTGGGCCACGAGACGGACTTCTCCATCGCCGACTTCGTCGCCGACCTGCGCGCTCCCACGCCGACGGCCGCCGCGGTCGCGGCGAGCCCCGATCGCGTGGCCCGTCGCGAGGAAATCGCCGCCATTCGCCGCCGCCTCGGGCGTGACGTGCGCCGCATCCTCGAGGTCGCCGCGCAGCGCCTCGACGGCGCCGCGCGCCGGCTCCTCACGCCCGCCCAGCGCGTTCATCGGGACCATGAGCGCGTGGCCCAGCTCGCGCGACGGTTGCGCCGCGCGCTGCCCGATGTCGCCGCCGGGCGGCGCGCCACCGCACGCCTTCGCGACGAGCTCGCGGGTTCGCTCGCGCGCGCGCTGCGCGAGCGAACCCGCGCGATCGAGCGGCTGCGCGGGGCGCTCGCGCACCTCGATCCCACCCAGGTGCTGGGGCGCGGCTACAGCATCGTGCGCGATGCCGATGGCCGTGTGCGCGCCACGAGCCGCGGCCTTGCCCGCGGCGAGATGCTCGACATCACCTTTTCGGAAGGCAGCGCGGGCGTGAAAGTGCACGAGCCGCGCTAGCGTTAGACTGCTTGTTTCGAAGCGGGTCTTTTCAACGGAGGGAGCGAGTCATGGCCAAGAAGGGCAAGAGCAGCAAGGGCAAGAGCGACAACGCCGTCTACAAGGTGATCGAGATCGTCGGCACCAGCACGCAGTCGTGGGCCGATGCCGCCGCCAACGCGTGCAAGACGGCGTCGAAGAGCCTGCGCGACCTGCGCGTGGCCGAGGTCGACAAGCTCGACGTGAAGATCGAGGGCAGCAAGCTCATCTATCGCGCGAAGCTCAAGGTCAGCTTCAAGTTTCACGGCGACGACTGAGTCGCGAGGAAGCGCTCGACGCGCTCCCCTGCGGCCCGTGCGAGATCGGGCCGCAGGCAATCGAACCGTTCGACATCGTCCATGGCGCGCAGCCACGTGAGCTGGCGCTTGGCGAGCTGGCGCGTGGCCGCGGTGCCGCGCGCTTCCAGGGTCCCGGGAGGCGCGCGTCCCTCGAGCACCTCCCACGCCTGGCGGTAGCCCACGCAGCGCATCGCGGGCAGGTGAGCGCCCAGGCTGAAGCGCCCGCGCAAACCTTCCAGCTCGGCGACGAGCCCGGCCGCGAGCATCGCGCGGAAGCGCTCCTCGATCCTTCGGTGCAGCACCGCCCGGTCGCCCGGCTCGAGCGCGATGGCGAGCGCCTCGAACGGCAAATCGACGCCGCGCTCGCGCGCGTGGAAATCGGAAAGGGCGCGCCCGGAGTGCTCGAAGACCTCCAGCGCGCGCTGGATGCGCTGCGCGTCGTTGGGCTCGATGCGCGCCGCGGAGCGCGGATCGACGCCGGCGAGCTCGGCATGCAATGACGGCCAGCCCGATCGTGCCGCGCGCGCCTCGATACCGCGGCGAATCGCCGGCTGCGCCGTGGGAAGCTCGGCGAGGCCGCGCGTAAGCCCGCGGAAGTAGAGCATCGAGCCGCCGGCGAGGATGGGGACCTTGCCGCGCGCGTGGATCTCGGCAGCCAGGCGCAGCGCTTCGTCGCGAAAGCGGCCCGCGGAATAGGCCTCGGTGGGTTCGACGATGTCGATGAGGTGGTGCGGCACGCGCGCACGCTCTTCGCGCGTGGGCTTCGCGGTACCCACGTCCATGCCGCGATAGACCTGCGCGGAATCCACGCTCACGATCTCGGCCGGGAAGCGCGCGGCGAGCGCGAGGGCCAGCGCCGTCTTGCCGCTCGCGGTGGGACCGAGGAGGAAGACCGCCTTCACCGCCCCCGCATGAAGAGCCGGTCCAAGTCGGCCATGCCGAACTGGACCCAGGTCGGGCGCCCGTGGTTGCAGCTGCCCGCGCGTTCGGTCTGCTCCATCTGCCTCAGGAGGGCGTTCATCTCCGCAATGGTGAGGCTGCGGTTGGCGCGCACCGCCCCGTGGCAGGCCATGGTCGAGAGGAGCTCGTTCCTGCGCTCCACGAGGACGCGGCTCGCGCCGAATTCGCGCATCTCGCCCAGCACCGAGCGCAGGAGCCCTTGCGCGTCGAGATCGGCGAGGAGCGCGGGCACGGCGCGGATCACGAGCTCGCGCGGCCCCGCGGCGGCGGCGTCGAAGCCCAGGGTCTCGAGCTCTTCGCGGCCCGCGCTCGCCTGCTCGATCTCCTCGGCGGTGGCGCTCATCGGAATCGGCACCAGCAGCGGCTGCGAAGGCAATGCCGCGGCCTGCAGCGCGTCCTTCAGGCCCTCGTAGACGATGCGCTCGTGCGCGGCGTGCATGTCGACCACCACGAGCCCCGCCATGTTCTGCGCGAGGATGTAGACCCCGTGCAGCTGTGCGAGGGCGAAGCCGAGCGCCGGCGTCTGCGAAGGCGCGATCGCCGGCGCCTCGCGCCGCTCGTCCACCATCGCGCTGGCGAAGAACGACGCGTAGCTCGCCGCCGGCTGCGCCACCGCGAGCCCCGCCTGCCGAAAACCAAAACCGGGGTCAGACCCCGCTCTGACCCCGCTCTGAACCTGCTCTGACCCCGGTCGGGAAGCGAGAGGCGCGGCGAGCGCGCGCGACAGCGAGTGGAAGACGAACTGGTGCATCGCATTCGATTCGCGGAAGCGCACCTCGCTCTTGGTGGGGTGCACGTTCACGTCGACCAGGGCGGGATCGATGTCGAGGAAGAGCACGTAGGCGGGATGGCGGTCGTGGTGGAGCACGTCGGAATAGGCTTCGCGAATCGCGTGCGCGACGACCTTGTCGCGCACGAAGCGGCCGTTCACGAAAAGGTATTGCGCGTCACGCGAGGCGCGAGTGAAGCCGGCGGGGGCGACGAGGCCCGAGAGGCGCGCGCGCGAGCCTTCGGAGAGAACCTCCACGGCTTCGGCGGCGAAGTCTTCGCCGATCACGTGCGCGGCGCGCTGGCGCGGGCTCTCCGGGGGCAGCTGCGACATGCGCCGGGCGTTGTGCGAAAGCGCGAACGCCACCGCGGGGCGCGACAGCGCGATGCGCGAGTAGGCTTCCTCGCAGCGCGCGAGCTCGGTCGCCTCGCTCTTCAGGAACTTGCGTCGCGCGGGCGTATTGAAATACAGGTCCTCGACCTCGACCGTGGTGCCGCCGGCGAGCGCCGCGGGCTCGATCGCCGAGACCTCGCCCGCCTCGCATGCGATGCGCCACGCGTGGCGATCGTCGGCGCGCCGGCTCACGAGGGCGAGGCGCGCCACCGCGCCGATCGAGGCGAGGGCCTCGCCGCGAAAACCGAGCGTGGCCGCGCATTCGAGATCTTCCAGCGTGGCGATCTTGCTCGTGGCGAAGCGCGCGAGCGCGAGCGGCAGGTCGTCGCGCTCGATCCCGGAGCCGTCGTCGGCCACCTTGAGGCGCCGCACGCCGCCCTCGACAAGGTCCACCGCCACCGATTGGGCGAGCGCGTCGAGGCTGTTTTCCATCAGCTCCTTCAGCGCCGAGGCGGGGCGATCCACGACCTCGCCGGCGGCGATCTGATTGACCAGGAGGTGCGGAAGCGAACGTATGAGGCCCACGTCGTGAATGTTACACTGCGCGACACTGTTTCCCGCCGAGCGCGCACCCGCAAGGAGCGGCATGGAACGCGAGAAAGACACTGCGTCGGCGCCGATTCCGGAAGCCGCCGATCCGCTGCTGCAAGCGGAGCAGCTGCGTTTGCTGTTCCGCTTCTCGGTGGTCGGCCATCTCGCCACGCTGCTCGTCATCTTCATCCTGGGCGGCATCCTCTGGCAGGACCTCGCGCGCCCGGCGCTATTCATGTGGTTCGTGGCGACCACCATGGTCGCGATCGGGCGCTATCTCCTCTACAAGGCGTTCATCCGTGACTCGCCGCCCGCCTCCGAACTCGGGCTCTGGGAAGGGCGCTTCATCGCCGGCACCATCCTCGCGGGCGTGTGCTGGGCGATCATCGGCACCGCGCTCCTTCCGGATTCGTCGCGCATGGTGCAGCGCTTGTCGGTGGTGATGCTGGTGATGCTGCTCATCACCGGCGCGGTCGCCTACTACGCGCCGCACCGTTACGCCTACAAGGTGATGGCGCTCTTCGGCCTGGTGCCGCTCGCGGTCACGCTGGGGCGCTCCGGCGACCGCAACCAGGCGTTCCTGTCGGGGTCGATCCTGATCCTCGCGGTGATCCTTCCCTACGTGCATGCGCGCGTGCACCGGGCGCTGGTCGAATCCCTCACCACGCGGCGCGTGCGCGACACGCTGTCCACGGAGCTGGAGAGCGAGAGGGGCCGGCTGCAGGAAGTGAACGACGCCCTGGCCGAGGAGACTTCCGCGAAGCTGCGCGCGCAGCAAAGCGAGCTCCTCGCGGCGCAGAAGTTGCGCATGCATTTCGAGCGCTCGCCGCTGGCGGTCCTTGAATGGGACCGCGAGTGCACGATCACCGCATGGAATCCCGCGGCGGAGGCGATCTTCGGTTTTCCCGCGCACGACGCGCTCGGCAAGTCGGTGGTCGACCTCCTCGCCTGCGACGCGGAGCGCGCCAACCTGCAGGCCATGTGCGGCGAGCTCCTCGGCGCGGGCGACGGCAGCAAGACCACGCTCGGCAACGTGACGCGCGGCGGGCGCAACATCCAGTGCGAGTGGTACAACACCCCGCTGGTGGACGCGAACGGGTACGTCACCGGGTTCGCCTCCCTCGTGCACGACGTGACCGAGCGCCTCAATACCGAGCGCACCATCCACTACATGGCCCACCACGACGCGCTCACGGGCCTGCCGAACCGGCGCCTCATGCAGGACCGGCTGAACCAGGCGATCATGTCGGCGCGCAGGAAGCAGCGCCACGTCGCGGTGCTTTTCCTCGACCTCGATCGCTTCAAGGTCGTGAACGACACTCTCGGGCACGACACCGGGGACTTCATCCTGAAGGACGTGGCGCGCCGCCTCGCTTCCTGCGTGCGCGAGGGCGACACGGTGTCGCGCGAGGGCGGCGACGAGTTCGTGATGATCCTGCCGGACCTCGAGCGCCCGGAGCACGCGCGCGTGGTGGCCGACAAGATCCTGAAGGAGCTGATCCGCCCGGTGGAGATCGGCGGGCACGAGATCCATGTCACGCCCTCCATCGGCATCAGCCACTACCCCAACGACGCGACCGACGTGCACCAGCTCCTGAAGCACGCCGACAACGCGATGTACCAGGCGAAGGACGCCGGGCGCAACACCATCCGCTTCTTCACCAACGACTTGAATTTCCTCCTCTCCAAGCGCCTCGAGATCGAGAGCCGCCTGAGGAAGGCGATCGACAACGAGGAGTTCTTCCTGCGCTACCAGCCGCAGGTCGAGCTCGCCACCGGGCGTATCTCGGGGATGGAGGCGCTCATCCGCTGGAACGACCCGCAGAAGGGCGAGATCTTCCCGAAGGACTTCATCTTCATCGCCGAGGAGCTGGGCCTCATCGTGCCGATCGGTGAATGGGTCTTCAAGACCGCCTGCCGCCAGCTGCGCCAATGGGAAAAGGACGGGCTGCCGCCGGTCACCATCGCGATCAACATCTCGCCGCGCCAGTTCATGTCGCGGCGCCTCGTCTCCACGCTGCTCGGAATCGTGCGCGAGATCGGCGCCAATCCGCGCCACATCGAGCTCGAGATCACCGAGACCATGATCATGAGGAACGTCGAGCAGTCGATCGAGACCCTGTCGCAGCTGCGCTCGGTGGGCATGCAGGTCGCGGTGGACGACTTCGGCGTGGGCTACTCGTCCCTGGGCCAGCTGAAGCGCCTTCCGGCCACCAGCATGAAGATCGACCGCTCGTTCATCATGAACGTGCCCGAGGACGCCTCGAGCGGCTCGATCACCGAGGCGATCATCGCGATGTCCAAGCGCCTGAAGCTGCGCTGCATCGCCGAGGGCGTCGAGACGCGCGCGCAGCTCGAATTCCTGCGCGCCAACCACTGCGACTCCTTCCAGGGCTACCTCTTCTCGCGCCCGGTCACCGCGCTCGAAGCCACCGCGATGCTGAAGGCCCAGGCCGCCGCGGCCAACGACGAGACCGCGCAGACGGCTTGACCGAAAAGTGGTGTCAAGTACGACTTTTCAGTGACGGAGTCATTCCGCGAAAAGTCGTACCTGACACCGCTTTTTCGCTAGTTGGCGGCGACCTTGTTGCGGGCGAGCGGCGGATTCTGCGCGAGGTAGCGCTTCACGCCGCCCAGGATCGCCGCGGCGAGCTTGTCCTGGTAGTCGCGGTCCTTGAGGCGCTTCTCCTCGTCGGGATTGGAGATGAAGGCCGTCTCCACGAGGATCGACGGAATGTCGGGCGCTTTCAGCACCGCGAAGCCGGCCTGCTCGACGGAGGCCTTGTGCAGCGCGTTCACATCGCCCAGCTCCGAGAGCACGGCCTTGCCGAGCTTCAACGAGTCGTTGATGGTCGCCGTAAGCGACAGGTCGAGGAGCGTGCGCGCGAGGATCGGATCCTTCACGTTGAAGTTCACCCCACCGATCAGGTCGCTCTCGTTCTCGCGCTGCGCGAGCATGCGCGCCGAGGTGGAGGTGGCGCCGCGCTCGGAAAGCGCGAACACGGAAGAGCCGCGGGCATCGGGCCGTACCCAGGCGTCGGCGTGGATCGACACGAAAAGATCCGCCAGCACGCGGCGCGATTTCGAGACGCGCTGGGCGAGCGGGACGAAGTAGTCGCCGTCGCGCACCAGCACCGCGCGCATGTTCGGTTCCTGGTCGATGCGCGCCTTCAGGCGCCGCGCGATGGCGAGCGTCACGTCCTTCTCGCGCGTGCCGCGGCGCCCGCGCGCGCCGGAATCCTCGCCGCCGTGCCCCGCGTCGATGGCGATGATGACCAGCCGATCGATCTTGGGGGCCTTGGCCTTCTCGGCGAGCTTTACCGGCTCCTTCGCCTTGGCGGGATCGAGCTTCACGACGGGCAGCGCCGGAGTCTCGACCTTCGGCTCCTCGATGGGCGCGGTCGGCTGGGTCATCGGCGCGTTGGCGATCTCGCCGATGTTGTCGGGGCGCGGCGCGAGGAGCGCCAACAGCGGGTCGGAGGGCTTCGCGGGATAGATGTCGAGCACCAGGCGGTTCTTGTACTCGCCCACCGGCGCCAGCGGAAATACCGAAGGCTTCACCTCGGTCCTCAGGTCGAACACGATGCGCACGACGTTGGGCCGGTTCACGCCCACGCGCACCGCCTGGATGTAGGGGTCGCTCGCGCCGACTTTCGCGGGCAGCCCCTTCAGCTCGTCGTTCAGCTCGACGCCCTCGAGGTCGATCACCAGGCGCTCGGGATTCGACACGAAGAAGAACTGGTGGCGCACCGCCTTCGCAGACTCGAGCGTGACGCGTGTGTATTCCTGCGCGGGCCAGACGCGCGAGGCGAGGATCCTTTCCGCGGCGATCGAATCGGTGGCGGCGAAAAGCGCCAGCGCGAGGACGACGAATTTCAGGAGGAAGTGCGCATCCGTTCCTCGATCCGCGCGAGGCACTTGCGGCCCGCAAGCGTGCTCGAGGTGAGCTCGGCAGAGCGTCCGGTCGCGAGCAATCCCAGGTCGATTCGCAGGTCCGCGGGCGGCAGTTGTCCAGCGGCCTTTTCCGGCCATTCGATCAGGCTCACAGTGCGCCCGTTGAAGCTCTCCCGAAAGCCGGCGTCGGTCCATTCCCGTGGGTCTCTGAACCTATAAAAATCAAAGTGATGCAAGTGTAACCTCGAAACCTCATAAACTTCAACCAGGGTATAGGTGGGGCTTTTCACGGCGCCTTGATAGCCCAGCGCACGCAACAGCCCGCGCGCGAGCGTGGTCTTGCCCGCCCCGAGCTCGCCGGTGAGATAGATCACGAGGCCGGGCTCCAACGCGAGCGCGAGCGCCGCGCCCAGCGCAAGGGTCGCCTGCTCGTCGGCAAGGGTCGTTTTCAGCGCTACCATCGAAGGATGCACACCGCAGTCCAGGAAGCGAGCGTGGAGGAGCGCGTGAAGCGCTGGGGCCGCGAGCTCGGCTTCGATGCGATCGCGATCGCGGGCACCGAGCTCGCTGAAGAGGAAGCGCGTCTCATCGAGTGGCTCGGCCGCGGCTGGCACGGCGAGATGGATTATATGGCACGCCATGGCGCGCGCCGCGCGCGTCCCGCCGAGCTCGTGCCGGGCACCGTGTCGGTGATCACCGCGCGCTTGAACTACGCGCCCGCCGGGGCACGCGATTCGTGGGAAACGATCGAGGACCCGGAAAGCGCCTTCGTCTCGCGCTACGCGCTGGGCCGCGACTACCACAAGGTCCTGCGCACCAAGCTGCAGGCCCTCGCCGAGCGCATGACGCACGAGTTGGGGCCGTTCCACTACCGGGTGTTCACCGACAGCGCGCCGGTGATGGAAGTCTCGCTCGCCGCGCGAAGCGGCCTGGGCTGGCGCGGCAAGCACACGCTTCTCCTCGCGCGCGACGCGGGCTCGCTCTTCTTCCTGGGCGAGCTTTTCGTGAGCATCGATCTCGAGCGCGACGCGCCCGTAAGCGATCACTGCGGGACGTGCGCGCGCTGCATCGCGATCTGCCCCACCGCCGCCATCGTCGCCCCCTACCAGCTCGATGCGCGCCGCTGCATCTCGTACCTCACCATCGAGCACCACGGCGCGATCCCCGAGGAGCTGCGCCCGCTCATGGGCAACCGCATCTACGGCTGCGACGATTGCCAGCTCGTGTGTCCCTGGAACAAGTACTCCAAGGCCGCGGACGATCCCGACTTCGCGGTGAGGAACGGCCTCGACTGCGCGCGGCTCGTGGAGCTCTTCGCCTGGAGCGAGGAGGAGTTCGACACGCGCCTCGCGGGCTCGGCCATCCGGCGCATCGGCCACGAGAGATGGCTGCGCAACATCGCGGTGGCCCTGGGCAATGCACCCGCCTCTCCCGAGCTGGTCGACGCGTTGCGATCGCGGGCCGGACATGCCTCGCCGCTCGTGCGTGAACACGTTCAGTGGGCCCTCGCGCGGCACGGCGCCTAGGCGCCGGCAAGCTCGCGCGTGAGCCGGCCCGCCGGGATCTCGCGGCAGCCGGTCGGGTTCTGCCCCGCCCACATCGGCGAGAAATCGCCACTGCCCGCGCTCTCCGCGCGCGCGCGAAGCGGCGCGACCGCGCCCACGGCGAGCGGGAATGCCGGCGCCTGGGAGCTCATCGGCCCCACTTCGCGCATGAGGCGGTTCACGATGCCGCGCGCGGGCCGTCCCGTGAAGACGTTGGTGAGCGCGGTGTGGCGCGCGGCTTCGCTCTTCAGCGCGGCGCGATGCACGGCGCTCGTGGTCGACTCCTGGCACAGCAGATAGCTCGTGCCCACCTGCACGCCGGCCGCGCCCAGCGCGAGCGCGGCGGCCACGCCCTTCGCATCGGCGATGCCGCCCGCGGCGATCACCGGCAGCTTCACCGCGCCGAGGATCTGCGGCAGGAGCGCGAACGTGCCGAGCTGCGTGGTGAGATCGTCGTCGAGGAACATGCCGCGATGGCCGCCGGCCTCCAGCCCCTGCGCGATGACTACGTCGGCGCCGTGGTCCTCGAGCCAGCGCGCCTCGTCGACCGTGGTCGCGGAAGAAAAGATCTTCGCGCCGCAGGCTTTCGCGCGCGCGAGGAGCGCCGGCGTCGGCAGCCCGAAGTGGAAGCTCACCACCGCGGGCTTGAACTCGTCGAGGATGTCGGCGGCTTCTTCACCGAAGGGCGAGCGTCCGGGGCCGGCGGGAATCGCCGCGGGATCGATGCCGTATTCGCCGTAGTAAGGCGCCAGCGCCGCGCGCCAGGCGCCTTCGCGCCGCGCATCGAGCTCGGGATTCGCGTGCACGAAGAAGTTCACGTTGACCGGCCGCGTGGTCGCCGCGCGGATCGCGGCGAGCTCCTTGCGAAGGGCGTCGGGCGCCAACATCGCGCAAGGCAGCGAGCCGAGGCCGCCCGCCTCGCTCACCGCGATGGCGAGCGCGCTCAACTGCACGCCGGCCATCGGCGCCTGGACGATCGGCAGCTCGATGCCGATGAACTCCTGCAGCGTCATCGCGGATGCGGCACTTGGAGAAAACACGATCCTAACCGAAGATGCACACGATGAAGTCCGCTTCCGCCATTCCGCGCGGCGTCTGGGTGCTCGGTTTCGTGAGCTTGCTCATGGACATCTCCTCCGAGATGATCCACAGCCTGCTGCCCCTCTATCTCACCGTCGGGCTGGGCGCGAGCGCGCTCGCGGTCGGCATGATCGAAGGGATCGCGGAAGCGACCGCGCTCGTGGTGAAGGTGTTCTCGGGGACGCTCTCGGACCGATGGCGCAAGAGGAAAGCGATCACCGCGTTCGGCTACGGCCTCGCGGCATTCTCGAAGCCGCTCTTCGCCCTCGCCTCCGGGCCGATGCTGGTCTTCTTCGCGCGCTTCCTCGACCGGATCGGCAAGGGCATCCGCGGCGCGCCGCGCGACGCGCTCATCGCCGACCTCACGCCGAAGGAGATTCGCGGGGCGGCCTTCGGGCTGCGCCAGTCGCTCGACACGGTCGGCGCCTTCGCCGGTCCCCTCCTCGCCATGGCGCTGATGCTCGCGTGGAACGACGACTTCCGCGCCGTGTTCTGGGTCGCCGTGGTCCCGGCGATGCTCTCCTTCCTGCTCGTGGTTTTCGCCGTGAAGGAGCCCGCGCAAGCGCCCGCCGCCCCGAACGCGGAGAAGGTGCGGCTCGACCGCGCGACGTTGGGCAGGCTCGGGCCGGCGTTCTGGGGCGTCTCGGCGGCGGCGATGGCGATGACGCTCGCGCGCTTCAGCGAGGCCTTCCTCATCCTGCGCGGAGCCGACCTCGGGATGCACGCCGCCTACGCGCCGCTCATACTGGTCGGGATGAATGTCGTGTACGCCGCCACGGCGTACCCCGTCGGGCGCCTCGCCGACCGGATGTCGCGGCGCACGCTCCTCTTCATCGGCATCGCGTTCCTGGTGGCCGCCGACGTCGTGCTCGCCATGGCCGCCGGTCTTGTGGCACTCGGCGCGGGCATCGCGCTCTGGGGGCTGCACATGGGATTCACGCAGGGAGTCTTCGCGGCGATGGTGGCGCAAGCCTCGAGCGCCCCTTTGCGCGGCACGGCATTCGGCGTCTTCAACCTCGCGAGCGGCGTCGCGATGCTGGTCGCGAGCGCCCTGGCCGGCGCGCTGTGGCAATTCGTCGGCCCGGGTGCCGCCTTCGTCGCGGGAGCCGTGCTCGCCGCTCTCTCCTTCCTCATCACCGTCTTCGTCATCCGGAGGTCCCCATGATCCGCCGCATCCTCGCCGCCGTCCTCATCCTCGGCGCGCCGGCCGTGCACGCCCAGTCGAAGCTGCCGCTCGAGCGCATCAAGCTTCCGCCGGGCTTCGAGATCACGGTGTTCGCCGTGGGCGTGGACAACGCGCGTTCGATGGCGCTGGGCGAGAAGGGCACGCTCTTCGTGGGCTCCATGGGCGGTGGGGGCAACGTCTACGCGGTGAGCAACGATGGAAAGAAGGCCACGGGCATCACGACGATCGCGCGCGGCCTCGACATGCCCAACGGGGTCGCGGTGAAGGACGGCGCGCTGTACGTGGCCGAGGTCGGCAAGGTGTGGCGCTACGACGCGATCGAATCCACGCTCGACGCGCCGAAGCGCACGCTCGTCTACGGCAAGTACCCGACCGACAAGCACCACGGATGGAAATTCATCCGCTTCGGCCCCGACGGCTGGCTCTACGTCCCGGTGGGCGCGCCGTGCAACATCTGCGATCGCGAGCCTCCCTACGCGAGCATCACGCGCGTAAAGCCCGACGGCTCCGCCATGGAAGTTTTCGCGCGCGGCGTGAGGAATAGCGTCGGCTTCGACTGGCATCCCGAGACGAAGGAGCTGTGGTTCACCGACAACGGCCGCGACATGATGGGCGACGACGTGCCGCCCGACGAGCTGAACCACGCGCCGAAGGCGGGCATGCATTTCGGCTACCCCTATTGCCATGGCGGCGACATCGCCGATCCGGAATTCGGCGGCAAGCACAAGTGCTCCGAGTTCACCCCGCCCGCGCAGAAGCTCGGCGCGCACGTGGCCTCGCTGGGCATGCGTTTCTACACGGGCTCGATGTTTCCCGCCGACTACCGCGACCGGATCTTCATCGCCGAGCACGGCTCGTGGAACCGCTCGAAGAAAAGCGGCTACCGCGTGATGACGGCGCGGGTGGAAGGCGGCAAGGTGGTCGAATACGCGGTCTTCGCCGAGGGCTTCCTCGACGCCGCGAGCCAGGTTGCCTGGGGCCGGCCGGTGGACGTGCAGGTCATGCCCGACGGCGCCCTCCTCGTCTCGGACGACACCGCCAACGCCATCTACCGGATCGCCTACCGGGGGCGCTAGGGGCGGCGAAGGTTACGCGTGAAATCCGGCGCGCTGCCGGTTTGTGCCGTTTTCCACAGACCGGCAAGGCGGGCGGGGCGAGACTGCGGTCATCGATCGCCCACAAGGAAAACAAGTGACCAACGCCCGCATCGATCGCATGGTTCGCGAGCTGAACAGCGATCCTTCGTCCCAGTTCTTCCAGCACCTTTTCGGGCTGGTCGGGTTGTGCGAGAAGCGCACCGAGCCGAAAGCTCAAGCCACCGGTTCGCTGCGCGCGCCGGCACTCACCAGCCGTTGATGGTCTTCGGGTAGGTGGGCGCGCGCCGGTGGTGCGTCGCCTGCTCGAACGCATAAGCGAGCGCGACCAGCCGCGCCTCGCTCCACGCCGTGCCGACGAAGGAGATGCCGCACGGCAACCCATTCACGAATCCCGCGGGCACCGTCACGTGCGGATAACCGGCGACCGCCGCGGGTGAGGTGAAGCCGCCGCCGCTCGCATCGCCCTTGATGAAATCGATGAGCCACGCCGGCCCCCCGGTGGGCGCGATCAACGCGTCCAACCGATTCTCGGCGAGCACCTTGTCGATGCCTTCCTCGCGGGTAAGCTTGCGATTGGCCGCCAGCGCCTCGAGGTACGCGGGGCTGTCGAGTCCACCCTTGGCCTGGGCCTGCACGAAGAGCTCCTGGCCGAAGTACGGCATCTCCTTCGCCTTGTTGCGCTCGTTGAACGCGATCACGTCGGCGAGCGTCTTCACCGGCGCGCCGGGCGCGTATTCGGCGAGGTACGCCGCGAGGTCGGCCTTCAGCTCGTAGAGGAGGACGTCGAGCTCGCTCTGTGTGTACTTGCCGGCGTTCGGCATCGCGGGGATCTCCACCAGGATCGCCCCCGCCGCCTTCAGCGCCTCCAGCGCCTTCTCGATCTCGGCGGAGACCAGGTCGTTGCGTCCGCCGAACTGGCCGCGCACCACGCCCAGGCGCGCGCCGTCGAGTGCCTTCGCGTCGAGATGCCTGGTGTAGTCGATCGCGTGCGCGGCGGCTTCGCGTGTCGCGTCGTCGCGGGGATCGCTCGCCGCGAGCACCGTGAGGAGCGCCGCGGCGTCGGCGACCGTGCGCGCCATGGGCCCGGGCGTGTCCTGCGAGTGCGCGATGGGGACGATGCCCGCGCGGCTCGCGAGGCCCACCGTGGGCTTGATCCCGACCAGGCCATTCACCGCCGCGGGCGAGGTGATCGAGCCGTCGGTCTCGGTGCCGACCGCCGCCGCCGCGAGGCTCGCCGCGATCGCCGCACCCGAGCCCGAGCTCGAGCCACTCGTGTTGCGGTCCAGCGCATAGGGATTGCGCGTGAGGCCGCCGCGCGCGCTCCATCCCGAGGTCGACCGCGTCGAGCGGATGTTGGCCCACTCGGAGAGATTGGTCTTGCCGAGGATGACCGCGCCCGCCTCACGCAGGCGCGTCACGATGAAGGCATCGCGCGGGGGCTTCACGCCGGCCAACGCGAGGGACCCCGCCGTGGTCTGCATGCGGTCGGCGGTCGCGATGTTGTCCTTGATGAGCACGGGAATCCCATGCAGCGGACCGCGCGGACCCTTCTGCTTGCGCTCCTTGTCCAATGCCGCGGCGATGGCGAGCGCGTCGGGGTTCACTTCGATCACCGCGTTGATGCGCGGCCCCGCCTTGTCGATCGCGTTGATGCGCGCGAGGTAGCGCGCGGTGAGCGCTTTCGACGTGATGCGCCCCGCGCTCATCGCATCCTGGAGCTCGGCGATCGATGCCTCGACCACGTCGAGCGTGCGTAGCTGCGCCGCTTTGACCATGTCACTCCCGAATGCCAACACCGTGGCCGCGACCGCCGCGGCCCTCCTCGCCGTCAGCGCGTCCACGGCGACATCGAGCCGGGATCGATCGCATAGCGCGCCATGGCCTCGCCCACGCGCTTGTCGCCGATGGCATGCAACGCGGCGACCGCGATCGCTTGGCGGTCCACCTCGAAGAATTTCCTCAGCTTCGCGCGCGTGTCGCTGCGGCCGAAGCCGTCGGTGCCCAATGCGGTGTACGAATCCGCGATCCACGGACGTATCAGGTCGGCGACGGCGGAGACGTAGTCGGTGGCGGCGACGATCGGCGCGCCGGTCGCGGGGAGCTGGGTTTGCACCCAGCAAGGTGGCGCGGAGAGTTGCAGGCGCGAGGCACGAGAAGCTTCCATTCCCTCCCTGCGCAGCTCGGTGAAGCTCGTCACCGAAAATGCCTCCGCCGGTATTCCCCACTCCTTGTCCAGAATGTCGGCGGCCGCGATCACTTCGTTCAGGATCGTCCCGGAGCCCAACAGCCGAACCCGCGCCTTCTCGCGCCGCGTGCCTCGCACCTTGTACATTCCCCGCAATATCCCCTCGCGCGAACCCTCCGCCATGCTCGGCATCGCGTAGTTCTCGTTCATCAGAGTCACGTAGTAGAAGACGTCTTCCTGCGCACCCAGCATCCTGCGCATGCCGTCCTCGAGGATCACCGCGAGCTCGTAGGCGAAGCACGGGTCGTACGCGCGGCAATTGGGGACGGTCGATGCGATGAGGTGGCTGGTGCCGTCCTGGTGCTGCAGGCCCTCGCCGGAAAGCGTCGTGCGCCCCGCGGTGGCGCCGAACAGGAACCCGCGCGAGCGCGAATCGGCCGCGGCCCAGATCGCGTCTCCCACGCGCTGAAAACCGAACATCGAGTAGTAGATGTACATCGGCAGCATGGCGCGTCCGTGCGCGGAGTAGCTGGTGGCCGCGGCCACCCACGAAGCGAGCGCGCCCGCCTCGTTGATGCCCTCCTCGAGGATCTGCCCGTCGGTGGCTTCCTTGTAGTACGAGAGCGTGTGCTGGTCCTCGGGCTGGTAGAGCTGACCGATCGGCGAGTAGATGCCGATCTGGCGAAAGAGGTCGGCCATGCCGAAGGTGCGCGCCTCGTCGGCGATGATCGGCACGATGCGCTTGCCGAGCAGGGGGTCCTTCAGCAGCGCGCCCACCATGCGCACGTAGGCGACCGTCGTGGACATCTCCTTGCCCGCGGCTTCCAGCGCGAATTTCGCGAACGCGGCGGCCTCCGGCGTGGCGAGCGCCTCGCTGCGCGTCGAGCGCATCGGCAGATAGCCGCCGAGCTTCTCGCGGCGCGCGTGCAGGTAGGCCATCTCCGGCGCCTCGCGCGGCGGGCGCAGGAACTCGCACGCCTCGCATTGCGCATCGGCGAGCGGCAGCGCGAAGCGGTCGCGGAAGGCGATGAGCTGATCGGTGTCGAGCTTCTTGTGCTGGTGCCCGGTCATGCGGCCCTGCGCCGCGGTGCCCATGCCGTAGCCCTTCTTGGTCTTGGCGAGGACCACCGTCGGCTGGCCCGCGTGCCGCGAGGCATGCCAATAGGCCGAGAAGATCTTCACCGGGTCGTGCCCGCCGCGGCGCAGGCGATCGATGTCGTCGTCCGACAAATGCGCGACGAGCTGCTGGAGCTCCGGATACTTGTTGAAGAAGTGCTCGCGGTTGAAGGCGCCATCGGTCGCGGCATAGGTCTGGAACTCGCCGTCGACGGTCTCGAGGAAGCGCTTCTCGAGCCACTGGTGCACGTCGCGCGCGAAGAGCGGATCCCAGTCGCCGCTCCACAGGAGCTTCACCACGTTCCAGCCGGCGCCGGCGAAGAGCCCTTCGAGCTCCTGGATGATCGAGCCGTTGCCGCGCACCGGCCCGTCGAGGCGCTGCAGGTTGCAATTGACCACGAGGACCAGGTTGTCGAGCTTCTCGCGCGCGGCGAGCGCCAGCCCGGCAAGGGCCTCCGGCTCGTCCATCTCGCCGTCGCCCACGAAGCACCACACCTTGCGGGAGGTTGTATTCGCCGCCTGCGCGGGGTCGAAGAGCCCTCGATGCTGCAGGTAGCGCATGAAGCGCGCCTGGTAGATCGCGAAGAGCGGTCCCAGCCCCATCGAACCCGTAGGGTACTGCCAGAAGTTCGGCATGAGCCAGGGATGCGGGTAGGACGAGAGCCCGCGGCCCTCGGTCTCGCGCCGGTAATTGTCGAGCTGCCCTTCGGTGAGGCGGCCTTCGAGAAAAGCGCGCGCATACACCCCGGGCGCGGAATGGGGCTGGAAGTAGACGAGGTCGCCGTGGCTGCCGCCACGGAAGAAATGGTTGAAGCCCACCTCGAAGAGATCCGCCGCCGAGGCATAGCTCGCGATATGCCCGCCCAGCTCGCCGCTCGCGCGATTGGCGCGCACCACCATGGCGAGCGCGTTCCAGCGCACCAGCGCGGAAAGCCGCGACTCGATCTCGAGGTTGCCCTGGAAGGGCGGCTGCTCGGCGAGCGGGATGGTGTTCACGTAGGGCGTCGCCAGCACCTGCGGCAGGGGCACGCGACGGGTGCGCGCGTGCTGCAGGAGCCTTCGCAGGAGAAAGGTCGCGCGCTCCGGCCCTTCGCAGGCGATCAAGGCGTCGAGCGCCTCGATCCATTCGCGGGTCTCGAGGGGATCGACGTCCGGGTCGTGCGGATTGCCGACTTCGCGGGGAATCGCGGGGTCCATGGCGAGCACTTTACCTAGGTATACTCGGCGCCGCATCATTCGAAAAAATCAACGGACCCGAGGAAAATCCATGATACGCAATCGCTTCGCGACGCTCGCCGTCCTCCTCGCCGCGGGCTGCGCCACCGCTCCCGCCACCGCGCCCGGGCTCGATGCGATCCAGACGATCGTGGTGATCTACGCCGAGAACCACAGCTTCGACAACATGTACGGAATGTTTCCCGGCGCCAACGGCGTCGCGAACGCGACCGCGGCGCAGAAAACGCAGCTCGACCACGACGGCAAGGCCCTTGGCCATCTGCCGCCGGTGTACGCCTCGGGCAAGCCCGACGCGAATTATCCGAGCGGCTTGCCCAATGGGCCGTTTCGCATCGACCAGCCGCCGGTTTCGCGGCGCATCGACGAGATCGTGCCCAGCCCGATCCACAACTACTGGCAGAACATCGAGCAGATCAACGGCGGGCGCAACGACAAGTTCGTCGCCATGACCACGGTCGGCGCCTGGACCATGGGCTATTACGACGGCTCGTCGCAGAAAGTGTGGCAATGGGCGCGGCGCTACACGCTCGCCGACAATTTCTTCATGGGCGCCTTCGGCGGCTCGTTCTTGAACCACCAGTGGCTCATCTGCGCATGCACGCCGGTGTTCGCCGAGGCGCCCGCATCGATGCGCGCGCAGCTCGACGCCAGCGCAATGCTCATGAAGCGTCCGGACTCTCCCACGTCGGTGATGACGGGTCCCGTGAGCCTCTTCGACGGGCAGGTCACGCCCGACGGCTATGTGGTCAACACGTCGCAGCCGCCGTACCAGCCGAGCGGCATCGCCCCGGCCGCGGGCGCCAGCCTCGACGTGGCCGATCCGGCGAAGTATCCGGTGCCCCCGCAGACCGCGAAGACCATCGGTGACACGCTCTCCGCGAAAAACGTCTCGTGGGCGTGGTACGCCGGCGCGTGGAACGCGGCGAACGCCGACGGCCGCCGGCCCCCCGCCGACAAGCGCGCGATCATCTACAACCGCGACGCCGGAAGCCCGAATTTCCAGCCGCACCACCAGCCCTTCAACTATTTCGCGCGCTTCGCGCCGGGCACGGCCGATCGCGCGAGCTATTTGAAGGATGGTTCGGAATTCCTCGAAGCCATCGAACGCGGCACGCTTCCCCAGGTGTCGTTCTACAAGCCCGCGGGCAGGCTCACCCAGCATCCGAGCTACACCGACATCCAGAGCGGCGACATCCACCTCGCCGACCTCCTCGAGCGACTCGAGAAGAGCCCGCAGTGGAAGGCCATGGTGGTGGTGGTGACCTACGACGAGAACGGCGGCTATTGGGACCACGTGCCGCCGCCCTCGGGGCCGGGTTGGGGCGAGCGCTGGGGTCCGGGCACGCGCGTGCCCACGCTCGTCGTGTCGCCATTCGCCAAGCGCGGTTACGTCGACCACACCTCCTACGACACGACCTCGATCCTGAAGCTCGTCACGCGGCGCTTCGGCCTCGAGCCGCTTCCCGGCGTGCGCCGCAACACCGGGGACCTGACCGGCGCGCTGCAGCTCGCGAAGTAGCGCCATAGCGGCGCCTTTCCCTCGGTCACGGAACCGTCACACGGGCTGCGTATATTCCCTCTGAACCAATGAGAGAGGGAAAATCCATGCGCATCGCACGCATCCTGGCTCCGGCGCTGGTCGCCGCGGCCGCCATCAGCCATTCGACGTTCGCCGCCGAGATCACCGGCGCGGGCGCCACGTTTCCGTATCCGATCTACGCCAAGTGGGCGGACGCATACAAGAAGAACACCGGCACCGGTATGAACTACCAGTCGATCGGCTCGGGCGGCGGCATCAAGCAGATCACGGCCAAGACGGTCGACTTCGGCGCCTCCGACATGCCGCTCAAGCCCGAGGAGCTCGAGAAGGAAGGCCTCACGCAATTTCCGACGGTCATCGGCGGCGACGTGCCGGTGGTGAACCTCGCGGGAATCAAGTCGGGGGAGCTGCACGTCACGGGCCCGGTCCTGGCCGACATCTACCTCGGCAAGATCGCCAAGTGGGACGATCCCGCGATCGCGGCGCTCAACAAGGGCGTGAAGCTGCCCGCTCAGGACATCACGGTGGTGCATCGCTCCGACGGCTCCGGCACCACGTTCATCTGGGTGAACTACCTGTCCAAGATGAGCCCCGAGTGGAAGGCCAAGGTGGGCGAAGGCACCTCGGTCAACTGGCCCGCGGGCGTCGGCGGCAAGGGCAACGAGGGTGTGGCCTCCTATGTGCAGCGCATCGCGGGCTCCATCGGTTACGTCGAGTACGCGTATGCATTGCAGAACAAGATGACTACCGCCGCGGTGCAGAACCGCGAAGGCGAGTTCGTGCACGCCAACGCGGAGAGCTTCAAGGCCGCCGCGGCGAACGCGGAGTGGAGCAAGGCCCCCGGCTTCTACGTCATCCTCACCGACCAGCCCGGCAAGGGCGCGTGGCCGGTGAGCGGCGCCACGTTCATCCTCATGCACAAGAGCCAGGCCAAGGCCGACGTCGCGAAGGAAGTGCTCAAATTCTTCGATTGGGCCTACGGCGCCGACGGCGACAAGCTCGCCGCCAGCCTCGATTACGTGCCGCTACCCGATACGGTCGTGAAGCAGATCCAGACTTCGTGGAAGGCCAACATCCGCGACGGAGCCGGGAAGCCGATCTATTGACCCGGATTTCACTGGCCAGGAGCGCACCATGAGCGCGGTGTTGGATAATAGGGCCCTCGCGGCCCCGGAATTTTCCGGGGCCGTCACCGATCACGCCCCGAAGCCCCCCGTGCTGCGAAACAATGCGCTGATGGACGCGATGTTCCGGAACATCACCCGGCTCTTCGCGTTCCTCGTCTTCAGCCTGCTGGCGGCCATCGTCGTCTCGCTCGCCGTGGGAAGCATGCCGTCGATCCACAAGTTCGGCCTCGATTTCCTGTGGAGCGACCGGTGGGACCCCGTGAAAGAGGACTTCGGCGCCCTGGTGCCGATCTACGGGACGCTCGTCACTTCCGCCATCGCGCTCGCCATCGCCATTCCCGTGAGCTTCGGGATCGCGCTCTTCCTCACCGAGCTCTCGCCCGTGTGGCTGCGCCGACCGCTCGGCACCGCCATCGAGATGCTCGCGGCGATCCCCAGCATCATCTACGGCATGTGGGGCTTCTTCGTGTTCGCGCCGATCTTCCAGCAGCACGTGCAGCCGCTGCTGGCGAAATCCCTGGGGCAGGTTGCGTGGCTGGGCACGCTCTTCTCGGGTCCGCCCATGGGGATCGGCATGCTCGCCGCGGGAATCATCCTCGCGGTCATGGTGATCCCGTTCATCACCGCGGTGATGCGCGACGTGTTCGAGCTGGTCCCGCCGATGCTCAAGGAATCGGCCTATGGGCTGGGATCGACCACCTGGGAAGTCGTCTGGCGCGTGGTGCTGCCCTTCACGAAGGTCGGCGTGATCGGCGGCATCATGCTCGGGCTGGGCCGCGCGCTGGGCGAGACGATGGCGGTCACCTTCGTGATCGGCAACGCCCACAACCTCAAGGCCTCGCTCTTCGCGCCCGGCAACTCGATCGCCTCGGCGCTCGCCAACGAGTTCACCGAGGCGGTCGGCGAGCTCTACACCGCCGCGCTGATCGAGCTGGGGCTCATCCTCTTCGTCATCACGACCATCGTGCTGGCGTTGTCCAAGGTGTTGCTGCTGCAGCTCGCCAAGCGCGAGGGCGTGCCCACATGAGCGCCGATGCGAGCCTCGCCCGCGCCGACAACCCGACCTATCGCCGGCGCCGCCGGATGAACAAGGTGATGATGGTGGTGTCCACGCTGGCGCTCGCCTTCGGCCTCTTCTGGCTCGCGTGGATCATCGGCGTGCTGCTCTACCAGGGCGCCGCGGCCCTCGGTCCCACGCTCTTCACGCAGATGACGCCGCCGCCCGGCGCCGACGGCGGCCTCGCCAACGCGATCCTCGGCAGCATCCTCATGGCGGGCGCGGGCACGCTCATCGGCACTCCCGTAGGCATTCTCGCCGGGACGTACCTCGCGGAATACGGGGCGCGTGGATGGCTCGCGCCGGCCACACGCTTCATCAACGACGTGCTGCTCTCCGCGCCCTCGATCGTGATCGGCCTCTTCGTCTACACGGTGTACGTCGCGCGCGTGAAGCATTTCTCGGGATGGGCCGGAGCGCTCGCCCTCGCCATCATCGTGATCCCGGTCGTGGTGCGCACCACCGACGACATGCTGAAGCTCGTTCCCAACAGCCTGCGCGAAGCCGCGGCCGCCTTGGGTGCGCCCTCCTGGAAGATCGTGACCATGATCTCGTACCGCGCCGCCCGCGCCGGGATCATCACCGGAATCCTGCTGGCCATCGCGCGCATCGCCGGGGAGACCGCGCCGCTTCTGTTCACCGCGTTGAATAACCAGTTCTGGTCCACCGACATGAACCGGCCCATGGCCAACCTGCCAGTGGTGATCTTCCAGTTCGCCATGAGCCCCTACGACGACTGGCATCGCCTCGCCTGGGGGGGCGCCGCCCTCATCACCCTTCTCGTGCTCGGCATCAACCTGTCCGCGCGCGCGCTCTTCTCGAGGAAGTAGCCATGGCCACCGTGCTGCAGGCAGTTCCCGACAGGAGAGTGGAGCCCGCGCCGGCCAAGCTGAGCGTGCGCGGCCTCAATTTCTACTACGGCTCGTTCCATGCGCTGAAGCGCGTGAACCTGGAGATTCCCGAGCACCGCGTCACCTCCTTCATCGGGCCGTCGGGCTGCGGCAAGTCGACGCTGCTGCGCACCTTCAACCGCATGTTCGAGCTCTATCCGGCGCAGCGCGCCGAGGGCGAGGTGCTGATGGCAGGCGAGAACCTCCTCACCTCGAAGCAGGACGTGTCCCTCATCCGCGCGAAGATCGGCATGGTGTTCCAGAAGGCGACGCCCTTCCCCATGTCGATCTACGACAACATCGCCTTCGGCGTGCGCCTCTTCGAGGACCTGGCGCGCGCGCGCATGGACGAGCGCGTGGAATGGGCGCTCTCCAAGGCGGCGCTGTGGAAGGAAGTCAAGGACAAGCTGCAGCAAAGCGGCAACAGCCTTTCGGGCGGGCAGCAGCAGCGCCTGTGCATCGCGCGCGGCATCGCGGTGCGCCCCGAGATCCTGCTCCTCGACGAGCCGTGCTCGGCGCTCGACCCGATCTCGACGGCGAAGATCGAGGAGCTCATCACCGAGCTGAAGGTCGACTACACCGTGGTGATCGTGACCCACAACATGCAGCAGGCGGCGCGCGTCTCCGACTACACCGCGTACATGTACCTGGGCGAGCTGGTGGAGTTCGGCGAGACCAACCAGATCTTCCTGAAGCCGCGCAAGCAGGAGACGGAGGATTACATCACCGGGCGTTTCGGCTGACCGGCCGTGTCGCGCAAGGCCCGCAGCGTCCTCTTCCTCTGCACCGGCAACTCCGCGCGCTCCATCATGGCCGAGGTGATGCTGAACCAGGCAGGCGCGGGGCGCTTCAAGGCCTACTCGGCGGGAAGCCAACCCGCCGGCCGCGTGAGCCCGCTCGCCATGGAGACTCTCGAGTCCCTCGGTTTCCGCACCGCCGAGGTGAGGAGCAAAAGCTGGGATGAATTCGCCGCGCCGGACGCGCCACGCATCGATTTCATCATCACCGTGTGCGCCAACGCCGCGGGCGAGGCCTGCCCGGTGTGGCCGGGCCATCCCGTCACGGCTCACTGGGGTGTGGACGATCCCGCCGCGGTGCAGGGAGACGAAGGCAGGAAACGCGCGGCGTTCCGCGAGACCGCGGATATCCTTCGCCGGCGCATCGAGCGCCTGGTGGGCATCCCCGCATCGCGGCTCGACGCGAAATCCGCAACCACGACATTGCGCGAAATCGGCGCGGCCTAGAGAAGCGCCGCCGGCAGGATGATCACCCACATCGCCGCGAGCAGCACCAGGGCCAGGAACACGGCGGCGCTGGCGACGTCCTTGGCGCGCTTGGCGAGCGGATGGCGCTCGAGCGAGATGCGATCGATCGCGGCTTCTATGCCCGAGTTGAGGAGCTCGACCACGACCGCGAGAATCGCCGGCCCGACGAGGAGCGCGCGTTCCACCGCGGTGAGCGGCAGAACGCAAGCGATCGCGATGAGGACCACGGCGAGCACGCTCACCTGGCGGAAGGCGCCCTCATGCCGCCACGCCTCCGCGAGGCCGGCGAGCGAATTGCGCAATGCGCCCGTGCGCACCACGCCTGCGACCTTGAACGAGCTTTTCGAGTCTTCTTCGGCGGACAAGCGAGCGGCCTCCCGGGCGCATTCTCCCACGTCCCCGGAGGCCCGCGCCTGTCACCGGATTGTCACGGGAATTGCCTAGAGTCGGTGAATCCATCGGAGGACCGCCATGGCGAGCGCACAGGTGTGCCGCGTGGAAACACAGGAAAGGTTCGAGGTAGGGCTCGCGCGCGACCTGGGGCGCATCGGCCAGGCGCGCGCGCTGCGCAAGCATTGCCTGGGCGCTGCCGCGACTGGCGCGGCCGAGGACCGCCGCGACGAGCACTGCGAGCATCTTGTCGTGCGCGACGCGCGTTCCGACGACATCGTCGGCGCCTATCGCATCCTCGGTCCCGAGGATGCGCGCCGCCACGGCGGCTACCACGCCGACCGCGCCTTCGACCTGGCTCTGCTCATCGTGCTGCGCGAGCGCATGGTGGAAGTCGATGAGCCCTGCGTGCATCCGCGCTTCGCGTTCGAGAACGTGATGACGCATCTGTGGTCGGCGCTCGCGCGCTACCTGATCGAGCATCGCCATGATTACGTCCTCGGCAGCGCGAGCGTGAGCCTGCGCGACGGCGGCCACGTCGCCGCGTCGATCTACCGCATGGCCTGCGCGCGCTTCATGAGCCCGGACGACTATCGCGTCTTCCCGCGCCAGCGCCTGCCGCTCGAGGGCCTCTCGGATACCCGCAAGGTGCAGTTCCCGCCGCTCCTCAAGGGCTATCTCGACCTGGGCGCGTGGGTGTGCGGCGAGCCCGCGCTCAACCGCGAGCAGGGCACGGCCGACTTCCCCATCCTCCTTTCGCTCGCGCGCATGCAGGGGCGCGACACGCGCGACTTCCTTGCCAGGGCCACCTGAACGGCGACTCAAAAGAACCAGGCCGTCCGGATCTTTCCTTCGACAACCTCGTACACCGCGGCTACTTCGAACGGCGCGTCGCGTACCCCGTGGATACGCTCGTGGTCGATCACGCGGGAGCCGAGCACGAAGCGGTGAAGGACTTCGGCCTTAAGCCCGGGAAGGTTGAATCGGTTGGCGGCGTAATAATCCGAAAGCGCAGCCTTGCCCGAGATCGCCGCCGCGGTCGCGGGCGGGCGATATACCTGGATCGCATCGCTATACTCGGCGAGGAAGCGCTCGAGGTCGCGATCGTTATAGGCATCGAGCTGGCGCTGCACGACGGCGGCCGGGGTCATGCCGCGATTCTAGGGGAACATCACGCGGCGCGTTGAACGCGATGGGACCGGCGAGGCCGAGTGCAGGCCATGCGACCTGGATCCGCTAGACAAGCGCGGGCGTCAGGATGAGCGCCCACACCATCGCGAGCAGCACCAGCGCCACGAAGACCGCGGCGCTGCCGATGTCCTTGGCGCGCTTGGAGAGCGAATGGTGGTCGAAGGAGATGCGGTCGATCGCCGCCTCCACGCTGGTGTTGAGGAGCTCCACGATCATGACGAGCAGGAGCGCGCCGATGAGGAGCGCGCGCTCCACCGCGGTCACGGGCGCGACACATGCGATGGGGACGAGGAAGATCGCGAGCAGGATCTCCTGGCGGAAGGCGCTTTCGTTGCGCCACGCGTCCTCCAGCCCGGCGACCGAATTGAAGAACGCATGGACGACGCGGATCATGCCGGTCTTGCCCTTGAACGGGCTTTCGGTCAGCGCCTCGATCGCGGCAGCCTCGTGCGTCGGCGATTCAGGCGGCTTGAGCAAGGGCGCTCTCCAGGTTGCGTGCCGGGACCAGGCTCGAGACGAACTGCCGCGAGCTGTATTCCCATGAATAGCGCTGGCCGTAGCGCCGCACGTTCTCGCGATCGAGCGCGAGCGCGGCGAGGGCGGCGGCGCCGAGGTCGTTGTCGAGGACACCCACCGCGGGGTCCTTGACCACGTCGATGGGCCCGCGCACCGGGAACGCCGCCACCGGCGTCCCGCACGCCATCGCCTCCACCAGGACCAGCCCGAAGGTGTCGGTGCGGCTCGGAAAGACGAAGACGTCGGCGCGCTGGTAGTAGGAGGCGAGCTCGACGCCGGTCTTCGCGCCGACGAATACCGCGTCGGGATACCTCTCCTGGAGGGCCGCGCGCTGCGGGCCGTCGCCCACCACGAGCTTGGTGCCGGGAAGGTCGAGCGCGAGGAAGCCGGGCAGGTTCTTCTCCATGGCGACCCGCCCCACGAAGAGGAAGACCGGCCGCGGCAGCTCGACGAAACGCGACTCGCCGGGGGTGAAGAGGTCGGTATCCACGCCGCGCGACCAATCGACGATGTTGGCGAAGCCGCGCGCTTCGAGAAGCGCGCGGATCGCCGGGGTCGCGACCAGCACCGCCGAGGAGGCCGCGTGGAAGCGCCGCAGCCACGCGTAGGTGATGCCGAGCGGCACGCCGAAGCGCGGCTTCACGTATTCGGGGAAGCAGGTGTGGTAGGCGGTGGTGAACGCGAGGCCGCGCTTCACGCAATGGGCGCGCGCGGCGATGCCGAGCGGGCCCTCGGTGGCGATGTGGATCGCGTCGGGGTCGCATTCGCGGATGATGCGGGCGACCTTCGGTCCGGGGAAAAGGGCGAGCGGGATCTCGGGATAGGTCGGCATGGGCATGGTGCGGAAGCCCTCCGGCGAGAGCACCCGGACCTCATGCGCCCAGCGCTCGAGCCACCTCACGGTGTTCGTCAAGGTCACGACCACGCCGTTGATCTGCGGCGCCCATGCGTCGGTCACTAGCAGAATTCGCATGCAAGCCCTCCTTCCAGTCGATGATCCTGAGTTCGCCGCTGTCGAGCTCCACCAGCGCGGTGAGGCTCTCGACCCAATCGCCGTCGTTGCAGTAGAGGATTCCGCCGATGTCGCGGATCTCGGCCTTGTGGATGTGGCCGCACACCACGCCGTCGAAGCCGCGGCGGCGCGACTCCTGCGCGAGCGCCGCCTCGAAGTCGCCGATGTAGCTGACCGCGTTCTTCACGCGCTGCTTGAGGAACTGCGCGAGCGACCAGTAGGGCAGGCCCAGCTCCGCGCGCGCGCGGTTGAACCACCGGTTCAGCTTGAGCGAGAGCATGTAGAGCCGGTCGCCCAGGTAGGCGAGCCATTTCGCGCCCTGCACCACCGCGTCGAAGAGGTCGCCGTGGATCACGAGGAGGCGCTTGCCGTCGGCGGTACGGTGCTCGGCCTCGGCGAGAATCTCGATGCCGCCGAAGGCCATGCCGAGGAAGTGGCGCAGCGCCTCGTCGTGGTTGCCGGCGATGTAGGTGACCTGCGTGCCCTTGCGCGCCTTGCGCAGCACCTTCTGGATCACGTCGTTGTGGCTCTGCTGCCAGTACCAGCGGCGCTTCAGCTGCCAGCCGTCGATGACGTCGCCGACGAGATAGAGATACCTGCTCTCGGTGTGGCGCAGGAAGTCGAGGAGGTGCGCCGCCTGGCATCCCGGCGTGCCGAGGTGGATATCCGAGATGAAGATCGCGCGGAAGCGAAGCTTCGGCTGGGCGTCGTCTTCATGCGAAATGGCAGTATCCATTCGCAATCGATTGTCCACACGGGACAAGTCAATCGCGCGTCACTTTCGTGACGAGATCGTGACGCCTGGTGCTAAACCCTCACCGCACCGTCCAGCTTTGCGAGCTGTTGGTCGAATGTGCCGAGTGGTGAGTGCCCAGCCTTTCGCGCAATCTCGATCAGGAGACAGTCCGAAAATCCGAGAGAGGAACGCTTGCGAAACTGCGCGAGAGCGGCGGCGACCACGTCGCGATCCTGAATGACCAGGTGCTTGTGATCGAGAAGCATCTCGATTGCCCGGACGAGCCGGCCGGGCTCCAGATCATATGCGGAGGCCAGCACCCAAATCGCCTCCGCCAACGCCAGGTGCGACACCCACGCGCCATTCGCGACGAAGGCCTCCGCAGCTCCAACCTGCCTTGGGTGGTCCCGGGCGATCAATCGGACGAGGACGTTAGTATCGGCCGCGGGCATGGCGCTTGCGAATCAGCTTGCCGATGCCGGCCTTCATCTGATCCGGCGAGACCTTCCTGGGGGGGCCTTGCGGGAATACCTCGCTGTGGATGTCTTCCGATGTGAATTTTCCGGCCGGGCGGACCACCACCTTCCCGTCCGAGTCTACCCACTCGATAACCGAGCCCGGAACGAGACCCAGCTTGCGCCGCACTTCCGCCGGCACGGAGATTTGCCCCTGACTCGTGAGCTTGGAACGGGGAATGGCCATGCCGCCATATTACCCCGGTAATGCACTCGCCGCAACCCACAAACCCCAGGAGACATCAGCGGTAGCGATGGCGGCGCGTGCGCCGCGCGACCATGCCGCGCCCGAGCGCCGCGCGGTCCGAAGGCAGGAGCCGGCGCGCGGCGAGCGCGTGCAGACCCGCCTCCTCGATCGAGATGTGCGTCGCGTGCAGCACGCGAAAGTAATGCACGAGATCGACCGGGAGCCTTCGCTGTACGCCTTCCGCGATGCCTTCGATGGGGCGGCGCAGCGCCTTCCACGTGCGCGCCATCTCGCGATGCTCGACCTCGAGCCGGTGGCGCAACTCGCGCACGCCGTCGCGCTCGCGCGCCTCGATGGTGCGCGCCTCGAGCATCGGCAGGAGCGCGTCCTCGTCGGCGTGGTGGATCTCGAGCGCGCCGGAGAAGAAGGCGACGAGCGTCGCGGCCGACGCGCTCGCCTCGGCATCCATGCCGCGGATCTCGAGGTGGGTCGGAAGCAACCCGATCGCGGCGAGCTGGCGCTCGATACGCCGATGGAAACCGAGCAGCGCCTCAACCGGATCGTCGAAACCGGGAGGCAGGTCGTGGAGATTCATGGCGCAAAGCGTATGCGGCGAATGTGACAGCGTCGCGAGCGCGCTGTCATGGGAATGAAAGAAGCGCGCCGTAGTGTGGCCGGCGAATCCACCCCATCCAGGAGCTCCCCGTGCGTCCCCTCGCCATTGCCCTCTTCTTCGCCAGCGCGCTCGCGATCGCCGCATGCGCCGGCAATACCGACAGCATCTCGCTCGACAACAAGCTGCAGAAGATCGAGCACATCGTCGTGATCTATGGCGAGAACCGCAGTTTCGACAATCTCTACGGCAACTTCCCCGGCGCCAACGGGCTTTCCCGGGCGAATGCTGCCAATACGACGCAGGTCGACCGCGACGGCTCGCCACTCGCGACGCTTCCGCCCGTGTGGGGCGGCGTGAATGCCTCCATCCCGCAAGCCATGACGGCGGGCATGGCGAACAAGTCCTTCCGCATCGACGACGCGGCGGGCTTCAACCTGCCCTACACGGTGGTCACGCGCGACCTGGTGCACCGCTTCTACAACAACCAGATGCAGATCGACGGCGGCAAGCTCGACAAGTACGCGGCGTTCTCCGACGCGGGCGGGCTTTCCATGGGCTCGTATGACGGCTCGAGCCTGCCGCTCTACAAGCTCGCGCAGCAGTACACGCTCGCCGACAATTTCTTCATGGGGGCCTTCGGCGGCTCATTCCTCAACCACTTCTGGCTGGTGTGCGCATGCACGCCGGTGTATCCCGACGCGGCCGCGAGCCCCGCCAAGACCCGCATCTCCGCGGTGAACGCCGACGGCGTGACGCTCACGCTCGCCGCCGATTCGCCGGCCAGCGCGCTTCTCGGCGCGCCCAAGTATGTGAGCGACAATGCGCTCACGCCCGACGGCTTCGCGGTGAACACCATGCAGCCGCCCTACCAGCCGAGCGGCAACGCGCCAGCCGCGGGTGGCGACGCGAAGCTCGCCGACCCGAACAACTCCTCGACCCTGCCGCCGCAAAGCGCCAAGACCATCGGCGACACGCTCACCACGAAGGGCGTCACCTGGGCGTGGTACTCGGGCGCCTGGACGCAAGCTTCGAGCGACCGAAGCGTGATCTACAACAACTCGGTGCCCAACTTCCAGGCGCACCACAACCCGTTCAACTACTTCGCGCGCTTCGCGCCCGGCAAGGCCGACCGCGCGGCGTACCTCAAGGACTACAACGACATGGTGGCCGGGCTTGCCGCGGGCACTTTGCCCGCGGTTTCTTTCTACAAGCCGCAAGGCAACCTGAACGAGCATCCGGGCTACACCGACGTGGCTTCCGGCGACGCGCACATCGCCGACGTGGTGGCGAAGATCCAGGCGAGCCCGCTATGGAGCTCCACCGTGATTGTCATCACCTACGACGAGAACGGCGGCTACTGGGATCACGTGGCACCCCCCAGGGCCGACCGCTGGGGGCCGGGCACGCGCGTGCCGACCCTCATCATCTCGCCCTTCGCGAAGAAGGGCTTCGTCGACAGCACGTCCTACGACACGACGTCGATCATCAAATTCATCACGCGCCGCTTCGCCCTCGAGCCCTTGCCCGGCGCGCGTGCGACGGCGGGTGATCTCACGAACGCGTTGGACTTCTAATCGTCATGCGGGCGCGTTCGGCACGCTGGAGGGCGCCAGTCGTTAACACGCGCGTTGGACGCGAGGGCCGGCGAAGCGCGCGCTGAAGCGGCTGCCCTTGCCGGGCGTGCTCGTCACCTGCAGCGCGGCGCCGTGGCGCCCGAGCGCGTGCTTCACGATCGCGAGCCCGAGGCCGGTGCCGCCGGTCTCGCGCGAGCGCCCGCGATCGACGCGGTAGAAGCGCTCGGTCAAGCGCGGGATGTGCTCGGCGGAGATGCCGATGCCGGTGTCGTCCACGTCGAAGGCCGCGCCATCGTCGATCGCGTGCCAATGCAGGCGCACTTCGCCGCCTTCGGGCGTGTAGCGAATGGCGTTGCTCACGAGGTTGCCGAAGGCGCTAGAGACTTCCTTCTCGCTGCCCAGGAGGTCCAGGCCCGGCTCGGCCTCGACGCCGATGCGGTGGCGCCCGGCGCTCAGCGCGCGCGCCTCGGCGCCGAGGCGCTCCAGCAGCGGGCGCATCTCGATTTTCTCCTCCAGCGGCGGGGGCGGCGAGGACTCGAGCGCCGAGAGCGTGAGGAGGTCCTCCACCAGGCGCTGCATGCGCCTCGCCTGCTCGGCCATCAGGTCCACGTAATGCGCCGCCGCGGCGGGGTCGCGCTCGTCGCGCAGCGTCTCGAGGAAACCCGAGACCACGGTGAGCGGCGTGCGCAGCTCGTGGGAGACGTTGGCCACGAACTCGCGGCGCATGCGCTCGACCTGCTTGAACTGCGTCACGTCGCGCGACAGCACCAGGCGCTGGTTCTCGCCGTACGGGACGACTTGCATGGACAGCACGCGGTCGGCCTGGTAGGGCGGCTGCACCTGGATCGGGCGCGAGTAGTCGCCGAGCTCGAGGTAGTCGATGAACTCGGGGATGCGCACCAGGTGCGTGAGCGGCGTGCCGGCGTCGCGCACCGGGTCGATCTCGAGGTGCTGGCGCGCGGTGTCGTTGCACCAGGCGATGCGATCGCCGTCGAGGATGACCACGCCGTCGGGAAGAGCGCGCGCCGCCTCGCGCCAGCGCGCCAGCATCTGGGCGAGCTCCGCCTCGCGCCGCGCGGCCTCGCGCCGCGAGCGGTGCAGCAGCGCATGCAGCTCGTCCCACATGCCGCGCGCGCGCGGCGGATCGGGCGCCTCGCCGTGCTCGAGCCAATGGGAGAGCGCGCGCAGGTTGCGCAGGTGATAGGCGAGCAGCATCAGGAGACCGGCGCTGAATGCCGCGAGCCCCGCCTCGACGCCGAAGAAGAAGCCCACGGCGAGGGCCGCCACGGCGCACGCGGCCAGCGCGATCATCTCAGTACGAGGAGCGGAACCGGTAGCCGGCGCCGCGCACGGTCTCGATCAGCCGATCGTGCCTGCCCGGCGCCAGCGCCTCGCGCAGCCTCCTGATGTGCACGTCGACGGTGCGGTCCTCGAGGAACACGTGGTCGCCCCACACCTGGTCGAGGATCTGCGCGCGGCCGTATACGCGGTCGGTGTGGGTCATGAAGAAGTGCAGCAGCTCGAACTCGGTGGGCCCCATCTTGAGCGTGATCTTGCCACCGGTCACCGTGCGCGTGGCGGGATTGAGCACGAGCCCTTCGATCTCGACCGCCTCGCTGGAGAGCTGCGGGGTACGCCGGCGCAGCACCGCCTGGATGCGGGCTTCCAGCTCGCGCGGCGAGAAAGGCTTGGTCACGTAATCGTCGGCGCCGCTATCCAGGCCGGCGACCTTGTCCTCGTCGCTCGCGCGCGCGGTGAGCATGATGATCGGCACCTCGCGCGTGCGCGCGTCCGAGCGGAGCTTCCTCGCGAGCGAAGGCCCGGATCCGTCGGGAAGCATCCAGTCGAGGAGGATCACGTCGGGGAGCGCCTCGGTGACGGCCTCGTAGGCGTCCTTGGCGGTCGCGGTGCGGCGCACGCTGTGGCCGTTTCGCGTGAGGGTGACCGAGATCAATTCCTGGATGGCGGGCTCGTCTTCGACCACCAGGATCGACGCCGCCATCAGCCGAGCGCCTCGCGCTCGACTTCGGCGAGCGGGGTGTGGCGCACGTCCCTTCCCTTCACGATGTAGATCACCTGCTCGGCGATGTTCTTGGCGTGGTCGCCGATGCGCTCGAACGCCTTGGCGACCCAGACGATGTTGATCGAGGTCGAGATGGTGCGCGGGTCCTCCATCATGAAGGTGATGAGCTGGCGCAGGATCGCGTGGAATTCGGCGTCGATCGCGGCGTCCTCGCCGATCACGCGCGCGGCGGCCACCGCGTCCAGGCGCGCGAAGGCGTCCAACGACTTCCTCAGCATGCCGAGCGCGATCTCCGAGACGTGGCCGATGGTGGCGAGGCGCTTGGCCTGCGAGCGCCCGCTCGCGTTGATCTCGCGCGCCATGCGCGCGATCTTGGCCGCCTCGTCGCCGATCCTTTCGAGGTCGGTCACGGTCTTGCTCACCGCCATGATGAGGCGCAGGTCGGAGGCCGCCGGCTGGCGGCGCACGATCACGTGGCGCAGGTCGTCGTCGATGGCGACCTCGAGCTCGTTCACCTTGGCGTCGGCGGCGATCACCTGCTCGATGCGTTCGGCATCGCCATTGAGGTAGCCCGCGACCGCGGAGCGGATCTGCGATTCCACCAGGCCCCCCATCTGCATCATGCGCGAGCGCAGCGCTTCGAGGTCCTGGTCGTATTGCTTGGAGATGTGTTCGGTCATGGCGCCTCTCCCGAGCAGGTTAGCGGCCAAGTATGACAGTTACATTACCGGGGCTGCGTTTGGCAAAAGGCCTGGACTCCGCAGATAAACGCAGATGAACGCAGATAAAGCCCAAAAGGGGATTGCGCCCGAGCGAATGGATCCAGTGTCGCAAATTCACTCACTTGCCGCTCGCATCTGCGTTCATCGGCGTTTATCTGCGGACTCAATGCTTCTTGCTCGCCTCACTCGAGGCTCTCATCGCATCGAGAATGGTGTTGCAGCTAATTCTATTGCACCAGCCGATAGCCCACCGCGGTCTCGGTGAGGAGGTGGCGCGGCTGCGCCGGATCGTCCTCGAGCTTGCGGCGCAGGTGACCCATCTGCACCAGCGCATAGTGGCTGTCTTCCATGTTGCGTTGGCCCCCAGACCTCGCGCAGGATATGGCGCTGCGTGAGGACCTTGCCGGCGTGCGCGAGGAGGAGCGAGAGGAGATACTCGCCGCACATCTCTCCCGCCGCCGCGGAATATCAGGCGGAACGCGTCGCGCGTGCGCGTAACCTTCCGCCCTCGAAGGTCCGCGAGCTCGTCGCACAGCACACCGAGGGACGCCAGCTCGCGTTCCTCGGCGAGCCGCGCGTGAACGTGCTCGAGCTCAATCTCGCCATCGACAAGATCAAATAAGGAAGGAACGCATCAGCGGCTCGGAGCGCCCGCTGGCGGCTCACTGGAAGTCTCACTGCTCGCAGGGCTGGGGGTTGAGCTGCTGGTCGACGGCATCGGCGGCGCAGGCGCCACGGAGGGCTCCACGCTGGAGCTCGCCGACGAAGGCGTCGGACTGGAAGCCGAGTCGGTGTTCACGGGGGGCAAGGTTTCCGCGCCCGCGGTGACGGGGCTCTGAGTCGCCGCTTTCGGCGGGATCGAGCGCGGGGCCGAAGTCCTCGCGACCTTGGCGGGCTGCGCAGGCGGTTGCGGTGCGCGGGTGGTGCCGGGGCTCGGTGTTTGCGCGGGCGCTGCGCCGGCATCCGCGACCTTGACCGGGCTCTCACGGGTCTCGGTCGCCGTCGTCGGCGGCGCGGCGTCGGCGGGCGCCGAAGTGCCCGGTGCAACGTTGCTCGCGACCTGCGGGGCCTTGACCTCGGCGTTCTTGAGGCTGTGATCGAACAGCAGCGCTCCGCCAATTGCCGATGCCGTAATGATGCCGAATGCGATACCGAAGTGGTTCACTGGAACCTCCTGAGCTTGAAAGCGTTGTGCGCCATGAGAGCTCGGACAGGCACCGGACGCACAGGGTTGCGCCCGGGACTCCAGAATCCGAAATCGCCTACGGCCTCGTAGGCGCAACTCCGACAGGCTCGTAGGTGTCGGAGTGACCGCTAGTCGCCGCGCTTCACGCGGGCCCATTCGACTTGCAGGACGATTCGCCCCGTACGGGTGACGGCGCCCACCCGCTCATTCATCTGCTCGAGCGTTGGCTCGGTGTCGAGCAACAGGCGGCCGGCGTCCTCGACCGCCGCGCTGAGCTCGTAGTGCGCGGCCTTCGCCGGATTCAGCATCAGCTGAATCCTGTTCCTGGCGAGCGCGAGGCGCTCCGCCAGTCGCGCGAGCTGCGGGTCGTCCCTGATCGCCTGGAACGCATCCTTACGCAGGGCTTCACGGAGCATGGCGGCGCTGAGCGCGATCGCGACGTATTCCGCCACGGAGTCGCGCAGCGCCTCGATCCAGCGCTCCCGATTGCCCGAGACGAGGGACGCCCGGATCTGCTTGGAGGCCACCACGATCGAAACGACGGGTCCCACCGCAGCCGAGACGAGCGCCGAGCAGGCGGTGACAAAGGCAATCGTGAGGGCATCCATTTGATTTCTCGCGCCGGCAGGGGGCACGACGCGCCGTGGTTCCGGGCGGCGCCGCGTCTTTCATATTCCTGCACGCGAGTCGCAAAACGAAGCCTTGCAAGAAATCGCCCGTGTCAATTGGCACCGTGGGAGCGCCCGCGGACATGCGCGAGCCACCGTCGCGGACGACACTTCGGCCAGGTCAAGCGCGCTTTCACTACCCCCTCGAGGACGGATTGCCATGACGAACACCTGCGCAACGACGCCCTTCGCGCGCTCGGCCCTTGCGCTGGGCCTCGCCGCTCTCGTCCTCGCCGGCTGCAAGACCGACGCGAAACCGCAAACGCCACCGCCGCCGGAAGTGTCGGTGATCGAGGTAAGACCCGGCCCTGTCGTCGTCAACAACGAATACGTCGCGCAGACCCAGGCGCCCGACACGATCGAGATCCGCGCGCAGGTCACGGGTCTCCTCGAGCGCAAGGCCTTCGCCGACGGCGCGCGCGTGAAGAAGGGTGATCTGCTATACGTGATCGACCAGCGGCCGTTCGAGTCGCAGCGCGCCCAGGCCCGCGCCAGCCTCGCGCAGGCCGAGGCGAACCTCGTGAACGCGCAGCAGAACCTCGCGCGCAACGGGCGCCTGATCGCCCAGAAAGCAGTCAGCCAGCAGGACTACGACACGGCGGTCGCGCAGGAGCGCGCGAGCTCCGCGCTCGTGGAAGCGCAGAAGGCGCTGCTGCGCAACGTCGAGCTGAACCTCGAGTTCGCCACCATCCGCGCCTCGCGCGACGGTTTCATGGGCAGCTCGCAAGTCAATCCCGGGGCATTGATCGCCGCGCAGCAGACTCTCCTCGGCACGCTGTACTCCAGCGATCCCATGCACGTGTATTTCTCCATCAGCGAAGAACGGTTGCTGCAGCTGCAAAAGGCGGCGAAGCGGCCAGACCAGACGACGCCGTTTCACATCAGGCTCGCGGATGGCACCGACTACAAGATGACGGGCCGCCTCGACTTCGTCGACGCCGCGATCGACCCGAAGAGCGGGACCCTGCAAGTGCGCGTTTCCGTGGCCAATCCCGATCGCCTCCTGCGCCCGGGGCTCTTCGTGCGCGTCATCGTGCCCGCGTTCGATAGCCCGAACGCGATCCGCGTCCCGCAGCAGGCGGTGCAGGAGTTGCAGGGAACCAAGTCGGTCTACGTGATCGGCGCCGGCGACAAGGCCGAGGCGCGCCAGATCGTGGCGAGCCACCTCGTCGGCACCGACTGGATCGTGGCGAGCGGGCTGGCGGCCGGCGAGCGCGTGGTGGTGGAAGGCATCGGCAAGATCCGTCCCGGCGCGGCGGTGAAGCCCATAGCACTGCCCAGGGAGTTGAGCGGCGACTCGTCGTCCGCTCGAACGATCGCCCCGCTGCCCGCGAAGCAATGAATCTCAACTACTTCATCGAGCGCCCGGTCTTCTCGACGGTAATCGCGCTCCTCATGATCCTGGTGGGCGCGCTCGCCGCGGTGAGCCTGCCGATCGCGCAATACCCGCAGGTGGTCCCACCCCAGGTCACGGTGAACGCGGCGTTTCCGGGCGCCAACGCGGAGGTGGTGTCGCAATCGGTGGCCGCCTCGATCGAGCAGCAGGTGAACGGCGCGCAGGACATGCTGTACATGAGCTCGAAGAGCGGCAACGACGGCACCTACAGCCTCACCGTCACCTTCGACATCGGCACCGACAAGAACATCGACCAGATCGAAGTCCAGAACCGCGTCGCGATCGCGCAGAACCAGCTCCCGGCGGAAGTCATCCGCAACGGCATCGTGGTGCGCAAGACCACCACCGACTTCCTCGAGGTCATCACCCTCACGTCGCCGGAGCGGCGCTACGACACCGTGTTCCTCAGCAACTATGCGTTGCTCAACCTCTACGACGCGCTCGGCCGCGTGCCCGGCGTGGGGCAGGTGCGCATCTTCGGCGCGCGCGACTACAGCATGCGCATCTGGCTCGATCCCGAGAAGATGGCGCGCCTGGGCGTCACGGCGAGCGACATCTCGAACGTGATCCGCGAGCAGAGCGTCGTGGCACCGGCGGGCAGCGTGGGCGTGCCGCCGGTTCCCCTCGGACAGCAGATGCAGTACACGGTATTCGTGAAGGGCCGCCTCGCCGAGGTGGGCGAGTTCGAGAACGTCGTGATCCGTGAGACGGGCAACGGACAAGTGATCCGCTTGAAGGATCTCGCGCGGGTCGAGCTGGGCGCCGCCGACTATTCGATCTACGCGACCAACGACGACGTGCCGGCCGTGGCGCTGGGAATCTTCCTGCAGCCCGACGCCAACGCGCTCAACACGACCAAGCTCGTCCAGAAGGTGCTGGACGAGCAGTCGGCGCGTTTTCCGCCCGGCATGGTGTACCAGATTCCGTACAGCACGACGCCGTTCGTCACGGAGTCGCTGAAAGAGGTGGTGAAAACACTCCTCGCCGCCTTCGTGCTGGTCGTGATCGTCGTATTCCTCTTCCTGCAGAGCTGGCGGGCGACGCTGATCCCGATCCTGGTGGTGCCGATCTCGTTGATCGGCACGTTCGCCGCGTTCTCCGCGCTCGGCTTTTCCATCAATACGCTCACCCTCTTCGGCCTGGTGCTCGCCATCGGCATCGTGGTCGACGACGCGATCGTGGTGGTGGAAGCGGTGCAGCAGCGCCTGGACCAGGGCGGCATGACGCCGGTCGAGGCCGCCAAGTCCGCGATGGCGGATGTCGGCGGCCCGGTGATCGCCATCGCGCTGGTGCTCGCCGCCGTGTTCGTCCCGGTCGCCTTCCTCGGAGGGCTCACCGGCCAGCTCTACAAGCAGTTCGCCATCACGCTCGCGGTCTCGGTGATCCTCTCGGCGATTTGCGCGCTCACCTTCACCCCGGCGATGTGCGCCCTCCTCCTCAGGCGCGTGGAGCCGGGCCACGAGTCCGCCGGCCCGGTGAGCCGGTTCTTCGCGCGCTTCAACCGCGGCTTCGAGCGCAGCCGCGACGGCTACCTCGCGTCGGTCTCGTTCATGGTGCGCCACATCGTGCTGGTGGTGCTCACCTTCGGCGTGCTGCTCGTCGCCGTGTGGGGATTGATCTCGTCGCGGCCCACGGGGCTCGTGCCGCCCGAAGACCAGGGCTTCGCGTTCGCGGTGGTCGCCTTGCCGAACGGGGCGTCGCTGGAGCGCACCAACGCCGTCATGTCGCAGCTCACGCGCATCTCGCGCGAAATCCCCGGCGTGGATGGCGTGGTCTACATCAGTGGCTTCAACCTCCTCACCGGCCAGGCCGTTTCCTATAACGGAACCGCGTTCATCCGCTTCAAGCCCTGGGACCAGCGCACCGCATCCGCGGAATCGGTCGAGAGCCTGGTGAAGAGCCTGATGGGCCGGCTCAACAGCCAGATCAAGGACGCGAACATCCTCGTGCTGAACCCGCCGCCGATCCGCGGGCTCGGCACCGGCGGCGGATTCACCTTCGTGCTGCAGGACCGCACCGGCGCCGACGCCGCGCAGTTGTCGCAGGTCCTGCAGGGAGTGCTCGCCGAGGCGCGCAAGAGGAAGGAGATCGGATTCGCCTACAGCGGCTTCGATCCGCGCATTCCGCAGATCGAGTACCAGGTCGACCGCGACAAGGTGAAGGCGCTCGGCGTCCCGCTCTCCGACGTGTTCTTCTCGCTGCAAACGTTCCTCGGCAGCTTCTACGTGAACGACTTCAACCTCTTCGGGCGTACCTACAAGGTCCAGGCGCAAGCCGAGGGCGCGCAAAGGAGCCGCCCCGGGGACGTGAAGCGCTTCTACGTGAGGAGCGCGAACGGCACCATGGTCCCGTTGAGCACGCTGGTGTCGAGCCGTCCCATCAACGGCCCGCAGTACTTCGAGCGCTACAACGTCTACAGCGCCGCGACCATCAACGGCACCAACGCGCCGGGGTTCAGCTCGGGCGAGGCGATCGCCGCCATGGAAGAGATCGCGGCGAAGCTCCCGCCCGGCTTCGGCTACGAATGGAGCGAATCGACCTACCAGGAGAAGAAGACCGGCGGCCAGACCGGCTTCATCTTCGCGATCTCCCTCGCCTTCGTGATCCTGGTGCTCGCCGCGCTCTACGAGAGCTGGGCGATGCCGGTCGCGATCCTCCTCGTGATTCCGTTCGGCGTCTTCGGCGCCTTCCTCGGCCTCGCCATGCGCTCGCTCGACAACAACGTCTACACGCAGATCGGGCTCATCATGCTGGTCGGGCTCGCCGCCAAGAACGCGATCCTCATCGTGGAATTCGCGAGGCTGAAGCGCGATGAGGGCGAATCCATCGTGCAGGCCGCGCTCGACGGCGCGAAGCTGCGGCTGCGCCCGATCCTCATGACCTCGTTCGCGTTCATTCTCGGCACGGTCCCGCTCGCGATCTCCCTGGGGGCGGGCGCGGGGGCGCGCCAGGCGCTCGGCACGGCGGTGGTGTCCGGCATGTTGTTCGCCACGCTGGTCGGTGTCTTCTTCATCCCGGTGTTCTACGTGATGCTGCAGCGCGTGAGCGAACGCCAGTGGCCGTTCAAGCGCGAAGGCGTGAGCACGGCGGCGCCGGCATGAAGCGCTGCGCTCTCGCTCTCTCGATCGCCGCGGCGTTGTCGGGCTGCGTGGTTGGTCCCGATTACCGGCGGCCCGAAACAGCGATGCCCGCGGCGTGGCGCCTGGAGGCTACCGAGATGGGCGCGATCTCCAACGCCGCATGGTGGGAGCAGTTCCAGGACCCCGCGCTTTCGAGACTCGTGCGCAAGGCGATCGAGAGCAACAAGGACCTCGCGATCGCGACGGCCAACGTGGACCAGGCGTTCGCGCAGTACGGCATCGCGCGCGCCGTGCTCTTCCCGCAGCTCGAAGGTGGCGCCTCGGTCGCACGGCAGCGCTCGATCGGCAACGACTACGACCTGCATCTTTCGGCGAGCTTCGAGCTCGATCTCTGGGGACGGCTGCGGCGCGCCAGCGAATCGGCGCGCGCGCGCCTCCTGTCGAGCGAGGAAGGCCGTCGCACGGTCGTGCTCACCCTGGTGAGCTCGGTGGCCAACGGATACATCCAGCTGCGCGCCCTGGATCGCCAGCTCGAGATTGCGCGCGACACGACGCAGAGCCTGGGTGAAGCGGCGCGCCTGCAGCGATTGCGTTTCGAAGAGGGCGCAATCGCCGAAAGCGACTATCGACAAGCCGAGTCGCAATACCAGACCGCGGCCGCGCAGGTGCCCGAGCTCGAGCGGCAAGTCGCACGGCAGGAGAACTTCGTGGCCGTGCTGCTCGGCACGAAGCCCGGCCCGATCGAGCGCGGCCGCGAAATCGACACGCTGGTCTTTCCCTCGCTCCCCGAGGTTCTTCCCGCCGACCTCCTTGAACGTCGACCCGACATTCGCCAGGCCGAGCAGAACCTGATCGCGGCCAGTGCCGACATCGGCGTCGCGCGGGCCGCGTACTTTCCGCGCGTGAGCCTCGCCGGGTTGCTCGGCCTGGAAAGCGGCGAGCTCTCGGAGCTTTTCAAGGGCCCGTCGCGAACCTGGTCCTACGGGGTGGGAGTGACGCTCCCGATCTTCAACGCCGGGCGCATCGCGAACCAGGTCGCGCAAAGCGAAGCGTTTCAACGCGAAGCGCTTTCCGCCTACGGGAAGTCCATCATCGTCGCCTTCCAGGACGTGGAGAATGCGCTGGTCGATCGCGGCAAGTTCGCCCAGATCCGGGAGGCGCAGGCGAGCAACGTCGCGGCGCTGCAGCGATTCCGCGACCTCGCGGCGCTGCGCTATCGGGAAGGCGCGACGATCTATCTCGAGGTCGCCAACGCCGAGCAGTCCCTCTTCAACGCCCAGCTCGCCTACGTCGCGACACAGTCGCAGCTCTTCCAGGCGTACGCGAACCTCTACAAGGCCATGGGCGGCGGCTGGATCGCGGACACGGAGGAGCTCACGCAACGATAGCGACTCGTCTCGCGCTTACGCCAGCGCGATGCGCAGGGCGACGTGGGCGGTTGCCAGCAGCGCGAGTCCCGCCACCAGGGCCAGCGCAACCGGCACCAGGGGAAGGAGGATGCGGGGCACGGCTCGCAGCAGCCGCAGTATCCGTTCAGTCATGCGATCGAGCGCGGGAACAAGCGATGCGACATCCTGAAGGTCGAAGCGCGGCCCGCGATTGGACGCACGTGCTTTTCAACTTCCGCACGAAGATTCCATATTCGCCGCTCGCCTGCCGGTACGCTGGTCTTGCTGTCGACTATCGAGACGAGAATGGACATGGCGGATGACGGCGGGCGCGAGCGGCGGGACTTCCTCAAGCAAGTCGGCGTGATAGCCGCGGCGGCGCCGCTGTCGCCTCGGGTCATCGCCATCGCGAGCGTCGGCGTCGTCACGGCCGCGCCATCCGCGGCGAAGGCCGTCGAGTCCCCGCCGGTCGCGCCGTTCACCGGGTACCAGTGCTTCGGACCCGAGGAAGCGACCTTCGTCGAGGCGCTGGTGAACGTGATGTGCCCCGCGGACGACCTGACCCCGAACGGGGTCGATTGCGGTCTCGCGACTTACATCGATCGGCAACTCGCCGGCGGCTTCGGCCGAGGCCAGGGTCGCTACATGCGCGGCCCATGGAAGAAGGGCAAGCCGCAACTCGGATTGCAAATCCCGCTCACGCCGGAGCAATTCTTCAAGGCAGGCATCGCGGCCGCGACCGATGCCTGCGCCGGGAAATACGCCAAGACCTTCGACCTTCTCGCGCCGGCGGATGCGAACGCATTTCTCATGGACGCGCAAAGCGGCCGGGTGCCGGACTCCGCGTTACCGCTGGCCCTGTGGTTCAACGAGCTCGTCTATCCGCTTTTCGTGCAGGCGTGCTTCGCCGACCCCCTGTATGGCGGCAATTTCGGCAAGGTGTTCTGGAAGATGGTCGGCTATCCCGGCTTGCCTGCGACGCACACGCTCGACATGGTCCAGTACCGCGGCAAGCCCTACCCGGGCGCCGCGGCGCCGAAATCCATCGTCGACTTCAGCTGATTCTCGGGCAAGCCATGGTCAAGACATTGGAAAGGCGCGCCGTCGTGATCGTCGGGGGCGGACTGACCGCGGGGCTCATCTCGCGCCAACTCACCGCGGCCGGGATCGACGTGCTCGTCCTCGAGCGTGGCGGCGACCGCACCCATGGCGCGGAGGCGAAGCTTCCGAGCCAGCGCGACGAATTGCGTTGGGACACCCACCAGGGCCTGGTGCAGGACTGGTCGGTGCAGACGTACACGCTGCGCCATTCCCCCGGCGACGAGTCGATGCCCGTACGCTGGATGGAAGCGTTCCTTCCGGGCGAGGGCATGGGCGGGGCGGCCAATCACTGGAACGGGCACACATGGCGCTGGAGCGAATACGATCCCGCGATCCGCACTCGCTACACCTCGCGCTACGGCGACAAGGTGATTCCATCCGATGTCCCGCTGCAGGACTGGGGAATCACCTACGCGGAGATGGAGCCGTACCACGATCTCTTCGAGCGGCTGTTCGGATTGTCGGGCAAGGCGGGCAACATCGACGGAAAGATCCAGGCGGGCGGCAATCCCTTCGAGGCGCCCCGGCGCGGCGAGTATCCGCAGCGCCCGCTCGAGATCACCGAAGGGGGCAGCATCTTCAAGGAGGCCACCGAGCGGCTGGGCTATCACCCGTTCCCGACGCCCGCGGCGAATTCCTCGGGTTCATATACCAATCCCGACGGGCAGAAGCTGGGCCAATGCCAATACTGCGGCCATTGCGAGCGCTTCATCTGCGAGGCGCGCGCCAAGGCTTCGCCCGAGGTGCTGCTCTATCCGATGCTCATGCGGCGCAAGGGCTTCGAGGTCCGCCTGCGCTGCCATGTGCTGGGCGTCAACTACGACAAGTCGTCAAAGCGCGCGACCGGCGTTCGGTATGTGGATCTCGCAAGCGGCCAGGAATACGAGCAGCCCGCCGATATCGTGGTGCTGGGCGCGTTCACGATGTCGAACACGAAGCTGCTGCTCCTGGATGGCATCGGCCGGCCTTATGATCCGAAAACCAACAGCGGCGTCGTGGGGAAGAACTTCTGCTACCAGACGAATTCGTCGGTCAGCGTGTTCTTCAAGGACCGCTGGATCAATCCTTTCCTCTCGACGGGCAGCACCGGCACCGTGATCGACGACTTCAACAACGACAACTTCGATCATTCGGGACTGGGCTTTCTCGGCGGGGGCGGCATCAGCGCCAACATCTTCAACGGCCGTCCCATCGGCACGCGGCGCACGCCGCCCGGCACGCCGCAATGGGGCAGCGCGTGGAAGAAAGCCAACGCCGATTGGTATGCGCATTCGTTCGCGGTTTCGGCGCAGGGCAGCTGCTATCCGCATCGGGAGAACTATCTCGACCTCGATCCCGAGTACACGGACGCTTACGGGCAGCCGCTGCTTCGCATGACGTTCGACTGGCGCGAAAACGAGCTGAAGATGTCGGAGTGGGTCACGCAAAGGATCGGCGCTATCTGCAAGGCGATGGGGCCGGACATCATCGGTGCCGTGGCGGGACGCAGGGCGCCGTTCGATACGCGCCAGTACCAGAGCACGCATATCACTGGGGGAACCATCATGGGATCCGACCCGGGCACCAGCGTCGTGTCGCCGCGCTTGCAGCATTGGGATGCGCAGAACCTGTTCATGGTCGGCGCATCCGTCTATCCGCACAACTCCGGCTTCAACCCCACGGGACCCCTGGCCGCGCTCGCGCTTCGGCTGGGCGATGACCTCGTGCAGTACCACCAACGCCCGCGAATGCTTTAGGCCCCTGGAAAGGAAATCATGATCAGAGTCCTTTGCATGAGTTTCATCCCGTTCCTATCCGGAACCTTCGTCCCCGCGACGTTCGCGCAGGACGTCGCAAATGGCAAGACCCTATTCCAGCAGCAGTGCTCGGTTTGCCACTCGGTGGACGGCAGTAGCGGCGCCGGCCCGACCCTCAAGGCAATCATGGCAAGCAAGGCGGGAGAGATCCCCGGCTTCCGCTTCAGCCGCGCGATGAAGGGCGCCAACATCACATGGGACGCGAGGACCCTCGACGCCTATCTGGCCGATCCCCAGAAAATCATCCCCGGCAACCAGATGCCGTTCTCGGGGATGTCCGATGCGAAGCAGCGCGCCGATGTCGTGGCCTACCTGGCCACTCTGTAACCCGATGGCTGTTGACACAAACTCACGCGCTCACGACATGAGGGTTACACACTGCGCGCTCAACTTGGAAGCCATCTGTCTCGTCATTGCAGGAGAGGCTTCATGGCGGAGCACCGCACCGCTCTCGTCACGCACGACGAGGCGCCGCAGCGCGGACTGAATCGACGCTCCATGACCCGCGTCGTCACGCACATCGAAGAGAACCTCGGCGACGGCCTCACGCTCGGCGCGCTCGCCGGGGTGGCGTGCGTAAGCCGGTTTCACTTCGCCAGGATGTTCCGGCTGAGCACCGGCTACAGCCCGATGGCGTATGTCCTGCGGCGGCGCGTCGAGCGCGCACGCCTGCAGCTCACGCAGGGCTGCGAAAACGTATCGATCCTGGCCGTCGAGCTCGGATTCTGCGACCAGAGTCATTTCACGCGCATCTTCCGCCGCATGACGGGCCTCACGCCTTGCGAATATGCGCGCCGCCAGGACTCGAACCGGAAATATCGACCGCAACCCGGATGACGCCATGGACCTGCGACTGAACGGCATGACGGCACTGGTCACCGGATCGACCGGCGGCATCGGCCTCGCGATCGCCCGGACGCTGGCCGTCGAAGGCGCAAAGGTAACGATCGCGGGCCGGACCCAGGCGAAGCTCGACCAGGCAGCCGCGAGCATCCGTGCCGCCGGGGGCGCCCACGTGAGCGCCGTCCTGGCCGACGCGGCGACGGCGGAAGGCGCCGCCACGCTCCTGGAGGCAACGCCCTTCGTGGATATCCTCGTCAACAATCTCGGCGTCTACGAGATCAAGGATTTCGTCCAGATCACCGACGAGGATTGGCGCAGGTATTTCGAGGTCAATGTGCTCGGCGGGATCCGACTTGCGCGCGCATATCTTCCGGGGATGCTGCGGAAAAACTCCGGCCGGATCATTTTCATCTCGAGCGAATCGGGCTTCGTCACTCCGGGAGCAATGATCCACTACGGAATGACCAAGACCGCGCAGCTCGCGATCTCCCGCGGACTCGCGGAGATGACCAAGGGCACCCACGTGACGGTCAATTCGGTGCTGCCCGGACCCACACGCTCGGAAGGCATCGTCGACTTCCTGAGGAGCCTGGCCCGCGACCCGCAAGCGCCGACCGAGCGGATCGAATCGGAGTTCTTCGCCAAGGGGCGGCCTTCCTCCCTGCTGCAGCGGTTGATCGAGCCCGAAGAGATCGCGAGCCTGGTCGCCTACCTGGCGAGCCCTCTGTCCTCCGCGACAAACGGCGCGGCCCTGCGCGTCGACGGTGGCGTCATTCCCACCCTCGGCTAGCGTGCCGATCGGTGTGCGGCGATGACGAAGGGCCCCATCCTCGTAGTCGACGGCGATGACCCGATGCAGGAATTATTGGAGCGCTGGTTGGGCGACGCCGGCTATGTCGTGATTGCCGCTGGAGCGATGCACGCTCCGCCGCCGGCGGACAAGCCGAGCCTCGTGATCGTCAACGTGGCGACTCGGCGCGTTGCCGAGCCGCTTATCCAGTCGCTGCTGGCGATCTACGCCGCGCCCATCCTGATCGTATCCGGGCGCTTTCGGCATGGCCTCGCGGCATCCGCGGAAGCAGCGCGGCAGCTCGGCGTGACAAAAGTGCTTCCAAAGCCGTTCACCCGCAAGGAACTGCTGTCTGCCGTGCACGAGTCGCTCGAGGCAGCCCGGTGACTTTCTCCTTGCCCACCTCGCGGCTGCCACCGCCAATCCTCGCATTGGCGCTCGCCGCCTTCGCGATCGGAACCACCGAGTTCGTCATCATGGGCATCCTTCCGGATGTCGCGCGCGATCTCGGCGTCTCCATCTCCTCCGCCGGCCTGCTGGTGAGCGGCTATGCGCTGGGTGTCGCCGTCGGCGCTCCGCTGCTCGCCACGCTCACCGCGCGCCGGCCGCCGAAAGGCACGCTGATCTCATTGATGGTCGTCTTCGTCGCCGGCAACCTGCTGTCGGCTCTCGCGCCGACATACGAATCGCTGATGGCGGGCCGCGTCGTCGCCTCCTTCGCGCACGGCTCGTTCTTCGGCCTGGGCGCGGTGGTGGCCGCGGGACTGGTGCCGGTGGACCGGCGCGCCGCGGCGATCGCTCTCATGTTCACCGGCCTCACGCTCGCCAACGTGCTGGGGGTTCCGCTCGGCACGCTCATCGGCCAGCAGTTCGGGTGGCGCGCGACGTTCTGGGCGGTATCGGCGTTCGGCGTGATCGCGCTCGGCGCGGTGGCTCTGCTGGTGCCACGCACTCCATCCGCCAGGCCCGACAAGCGAGGCGGTTGGGAGATCCTGCGCCGCCCCCAGGTCCTGCTCGCGCTGGCCCTTACCATGTTCGGCTTCGGCGGCATCTTCACCGCCTTCACGTACATCACGCCGATGTTGCAGGATCTCGCCGGCTTCTCGCCGAAGGCCGTGTCCGGCATCCTCTTCCTGTTCGGCGTCGGCCTCACCGTGGGCAACATGCTGGGCGGCCGCCTCGCGGACTGGAAGCCGACGGAGTCGATGCTCGGCATCCTCATCGCGCTGGCCCTGGTCGAGGCGTTGCTCTCGGTCACGATCGCGCACCCGGTGGCGGCGGTGCTCACCGTGTTCGCGTGGGGAGTGGCGGCCTTCGCCACGGTCCCGGGGCTGCAGATGCGCGTGGTCGACCAGGCCCGCGAATCGCCGACGCTCGCATCCACACTCAACATCGCCGCCTTCAACCTCGGCAACGCGGGCGGAGCGTGGCTCGGCGGCAGCCTCATCGATGCGCAACTGCCGCTCACCGTGGTGCCGCTGGGCGCGGCGGCGATGGCGCTGGTGGCGATCGCGATCGCCGGCGCCGGCATCGCGCTCGAGCGGATGCAAGGCAAGACAGGCGCGAGGGCCCTTCCATCTTGAGGAGCGAATTCCATGAATATCGATGAGGGTGCGCGCTGGTTGAGCCGCGTCATATTGGCGGTCGCAATCGTCATGAGCGGATGGGGCGCAAGCGTGGTCCTTGGCCAACCTGTCACCGCGTGGTTCGCAACGTCGGCCACGATCTGGATGGCGCTCCTGCTCATATCCGCCTTCTGGCAGTTGCGCGGTTCGTTCATGGCGATCGGAGCGCTGGCGCTTGCCACCGCCGTCGTTGCGCGCTTGTTCAGCATCCTGCGGCTGAACCCGCCGGCCAGCATCGCGGGGTTGCGCCCCGAGGATCTCGACCTGCTGGTCGCGACCGGCCCGGGCGTGCCGGGCTTCGAGGCCCTGGGCTGGTTTCTCGGCGCTCTCGTGCTCAGCCACTTCATCCTTCGCGCCGCTTGCGCCGCGGCATCCGCGGATTCGCGGGAAGCGTCGCTCAACGCCTCGGCGCTCACGTTCATCAGGGTGTATGTCGGCTTGATGCTCGTACCTCATTTCGGCAGCCACGTCCTCGGCGGGCCGTTCCAATTCGAGATCTACACCCTCTATTTCTCGAGCCTCGGATTGCACATGCCGGCCGCGCAGGTTGCCCTCGCGGGATCGGTCGAGCTTGTTTGCGCCCTCGGACTGACGTTGGGATTCCTCACGCGCCCGGTTGCGTTGCTCGGGTCGGTGTACTTGCTCATGTCGATGCTCTGGGGCGGACACTTCCGGATCGGCTATGTATGGGCGCTTCCGGAGGGAGGCTACGAATTCGGCCTGTTCTGGGCCGTGATGATCGCGGTGTTCGCCGTGCTGGGCGGCGGCCGGGATTCGGCGGATCGCAGGCTGTGGCGCAGCGAGCCGGCCCGCCGCCTCTTGCCGAACGCCGTACGCAAAGTCCTCGAGAGCTAGCGCTGCCGTTCCCCATCGCGGCGCGGATGGGATGGATGATCGGGATAGACTTCGGCTACTGCCAACGTCGCTCCGGACTCGTCGATGACCGCCTCGCCCTCACCGCCCAGCTATCGATTCGGCAGCTTCGAGTTGCAACCCGCGAAGCGACGCTTGCTGGCATCCGGGGTGCCCGTGGATGTCGGCTCGCGTGCCTTCGACGTGCTGGTAATGCTGGTCGAGCACGACGGGCGCACTGTCACCAAGGACGAGCTGCTCGAGGGTGTATGGCCGAAAGCGGTCGTCGAAGAGAATACCTTGCAAGCGCACGTATCCGCGCTGCGCAAGGTCCTGGGAAGGGATGCGATCGCGACCATCTCGGGATGGGGCTATCGGTTCTCGTTGGAGCTCATCCCGGCCAGCGCCGAGCCGGCAGCGCCAAGACACAACTTGCCGCAGCAACTGACGAGCTTCATCGGTCGCGAGAAGGAGATCGCACAGGTGAAGGAGCTGCTCGCCACGGCGCGGCTGCTCACCCTTACGGGCGCGGGTGGCTGCGGCAAGACACGCTTGGCCATGCAGGTGGCGGGCGACCTGCTGGAATCCTATCCGGACGGCACTTGGCTGGTAGAGCTCGCGCCCCTGACCGATCCGGGTCTCGTGCCACAGGCGGTGGCCAATGTCCTCGGGCTCAAGGAGCAACCGGGACAGAACCTGACGCGAGCCATTGCCGATCACCTCGAGTCCCGCCGTCTTCTGTTGGTGCTGGACAATGCGGAGCATCTTCGAGCGGCCTGCGCGGACTTCGCCGACGCGGCGCTGCGGCGGTGCGCGCATCTCGTCATCCTCGTCACCAGCAGGGAGCGGCTTGGAATGGCGGGCGAGCTTACTTATCGAGTGCCTTCACTCTCGATGCCCGATCCGGAACACCACGCCACCCCGGAGATCCTTTCGGCATTCGAATCGGTGCGCCTGTTCATCGAGCGCGCGCGGCTGCAGCGGCCCGATTTCACCGTCACTGCGCAGAACGCTCCCGCGCTGGCTTCCGTGTGCCGCCGGCTCGACGGCATCCCGCTCGCGATCGAGTTGGCGGCGCCACGCGTGCGCTCGATGTCGGTGGAGGAAGTGAGCCGGCGCCTCGACCAACGGTTCGGTTTGCTCACGGGAGGATCGGTCACCGCGCTGCCTCGCCACCGGACGCTGCGCGCGATGATCGACTGGAGCTACGACCTCCTGGGCGATGCCGAAAAGGCGATGCTCCGGCGGATGTCGGCGTTCTCCGGCGGCTGGACGCTGGCAGCGGCGGAGCAGGTATGCGGCGACGACGTGGATCGCAGGGAAGCGCTCGATCTGCTCACCTCGCTCGCGGACAAGAACATGGTCTTGGCAGAGGAGCGCGACGGCGCGACGCGCTATTGGTTCCTGGAGACGGTGTGCCACTACGCGCGGGACCGCCTGCGAGAGAGTGGCGAGCAAATGAATGTGCAGCGCCGGCATCTTGCGTACTTCCTCACGATGGCGGAAGAGGCCGAACCGCTGTTGCTGGGAGCTGACCAGCATGCTTGGCTCGAGCGGCTTGAAACCGAGCACGACAACCTGCGATCGGCCTTGGCGTGGTCCTCCGCCGCGGGAGGTGATGCCGAGGCCGGGCTACGCTTGGCAGCCGCGCTCTATCTATTTTGGTGGCTGCGCGGATATCGAGGCGAAGGGCGCGCCTGGCTCGTTGGGCTGATGAATTCGGCGCCGGGCGCGCAGTCTGGGTTGGTTCGCGCGAGAGCACTCATCGGGGCGGGCTCGCTCGCGTGGTTGCAGGGAGACTATCCTGACGCTCGCGCGTTCTATGAACAGAGCCTGGCGATCGCGCGGGAACTGGGAGACGGGTCTCGCATTGCGGCCGCGCTGCACGGCTTGGGAGCGGTGCTCGCTGATCAAGGCGACTATCTTGGCGCTCGGGCATTTTATGAACAGAGTCTCGCGATCCGTCGAAAGTTGGGCGACCAGCGGGCAATTGCCGCCTCGCTGAGCAACCTGGGCATCGTGGCTGGCAGACAGGGTGACTCGCGCGCCGCACGGGCGCTTCAGATAGAAGCCCTCGCGATCCGGCGAGAACTGGGCGACCGGTGGGGCATCGCATCCTCGCTGAACAACCTGGCGGATGTAGCCCACGATCAGCAGGATTATTTGGTTGCCCGGGCACTGTGCGAAGAGAGCCTCGCAATCTACCGTGAGGTGGGCGAGCGGCGAGGCATTGCCGACGTGCTCGGCCGAATGGGACTCCTTGCCCGCGATCAGGATGACTATCGGTCGGCCCAGGCGCTGTTCAAAGAGAGCTTAGCTATTTTCCTCGAGTTGGGCGATCAGCGGGGCATTGTTGAAGCGCTGGAAGGACTTGCGTACGTGTTCTCGCTCGACCGGTCCGCTTGGGCAGCCCTACTCTGGGGTGCGACCGCAACGCTGCGGGAGAAGATTGGCGCACCGCAAAAGCCCAACGACCGACTGCGTGCCGAGCGCCAGATCGCAGACGCCCGTGCTGCTTTGGGCGATGACGCCGCGTTCGACTCCGTATGGCAAGAGGGGCGCGCGATGAGCATCGAGCAGGCGGCACGCTATGCGCTGAGCCGCGAATCAGAAAATTTCAGGTAATCCCCAAGACTTGTGCGCCGCAAGTGGTGAAGCTTGGCACGAGCCGGTCATGCAGATCGCGCTACCTTCCGATCAGGCGAGGGGACGACCATGGAAACGCACTCGCATGTGCTTGTCGCCGACGACGACCTGAACATGTGCGCCCAGTTGAGCGACTACCTCGGCAGCAACGATATCCGGGTGACGGCGGTCAACACCGCCAAGCAGGTGCTCGACTTCGTCGCGCGTGAGGCGGTGGACCTGCTTCTTCTCGAACGCCGGCTGCGAGGCGAGGACGGGTTGCGGCTGGCCGAGACGGTGCGCGAGTCGTCGAGCATGCCGATCGTGATCATGACCGCGCGCGACGACGTGGTGGATCGGGTGATCGGGCTCGAGCTCGGCGCCGACGATTACGTCACGAAGCCCTTCTGGCCTCGCGAGCTCCTCGCGCGCATTCGCGCTGTGCTCCGCAGGTCCAGGGTCGACGTCGCCGGCCTGGCGCGTGACACCACCCTTCGCGCTTATCGTTTCGCGGACTGGGAGCTGAACGTGCGCCTCTGCCGGCTCAAGTCGCCCGACGACCGCTATGTCGAAATCTCCCACGGCGAATTTCGCCTGCTCCGCGCATTGTTGTCGTCACCGCAGCGGATCCTCACGCGGGAGCAACTGCTCGACCTGACCCGCATGGACAGCGCGGAGGTCTACGACCGTTCCATCGACTCGCAGATCATGCGTCTTCGCCGCAAGATCGAGGCCGATCCCGCCGAGCCACGCTTCATCAGGACCGAACGCGGGACGGGATACTACTTCGATTCTCCCGTCAGCGCGGTTCGATGAAGCGGCGAACGCCGGCTCATGGACGGCGATGACATGACCCACCCCGACAACTCCTTCGCCAAGCGCATCACGGTGCAGATTCCGACGGCATCGGGTGACGCGATCGAAGCTTGGGTTTACCTGCCCGAAGGCAGCCGTCCCCACCCTGCCGTTGTGATGGCCCACGGCATCGGCGGTATCAAGGCGGGAGGACTGGCCCCATTCGCGGAGCGCTTCCGCGAAGAGGGCTTCGCCGCGATCGCGTTCGACTACCGCAACTTCGGCGGTTCCGGCGGGCAGCCCCGCGAAGTGCTCTCTGTTCCGCGTCAGCGCGCCGACTACAGCGCCGTCATCGGCTGGGCCGTCAAGCAGACCTTCATCGACCCACGCCAGATCATTGCCTGGGGCACGTCCTTCGCGGGCATGCACGTCCTCGAGCTCGCCGTCTCCGACAATCGACTGGCCGCAGCGATCGCCCAAGCCCCGCTCACCGACGGCTTGGCCGCAGCGATGATGTCCCCTCTGAAAAACGGGGTCCGCCTGTTTGGGCTGGCCCTGCTGGACCGCCTTGGCTCGCTCGTCGGTCGCCCGCCGATCTACATTCCCGGTCACGGAAGGCCCGGGGACCTGTCCATCGGCGCTACGCCGGACGGCCCGTTCGGGGAGCGCCTCATGACGCCCAAGGATGGGACACGATGGCACGACCGCGTGGCCGCGCGCTCTTTGCTCAGCTTCGCGTGGCGTCGACCCGTGCGACGCGCCGCCCTCGTGCGTGTCCCGTTCCTGCTCGTCGTTCCCGAGGCGGACTCCATTGCGCCCGTCGCGGCCGCGCTCGAGGTCGCCCGCAGGGCCCCGAGGGCCGAATTGTTCCGCAGCGTCGGCGGCCATTACGACGTCTACGAAGGCGGATCAGGCTTCGCCGACGTGCTGCGAACGGAGGTCGACTTCCTGCACCGCCACGCCAAGACCGCAGCGCAAGAGGTGTCCTGAAGGCGCTCCCACAGTGCTAGCGCTTCCCCGAGGACGCGGCACGGATCGCGTCGAGCGTCGTATTCGGCGTGATCGCCTGCGGATCGGTGCGCAGCTCGATCACCGCGGGCTTGCCGGAAGCGACGCAGCGCTCGAACGCGGCCCCGAACTGAGCCGAGTCCTCGACGATCTCGCCCATCGCGCCGAAGCTGCGCGCGAACGCGGCGAAGTGCGGGTTCACGATGTCGGTGCCGATCACGCGCCCGGGATAGTGCTTCTCCTGGTGCATGCGAATGGTGCCGTAGATGCCATTGTTCACGACGAGGATGATCACCGCCGCGTTGTACTGCACGGCGGTGGCGAGCTCCTGGCCCGCCATGAGGAAGTCGCCGTCGCCCGCGAGGCAGACTACGGTGCGCTCGGGGCGCGCAATCTTGGCAGCGATCGCGGCGGGCACGCCGTAGCCCATGGCGCCCGAGGTCGGCGCCAGCTGCGTGCGCCAGCCGGTGTAGCGATGGAAGCGATGCAGCCACGTCGCGAAATTGCCCGCGCCATTGGTGTAGATCGTGTCCTCGGGGCAATGCTGATCGAGGTAATCGACCACGTCCCACATCTGCACGCGGCCCGGAGTCTCCTTGCGAGCGGTCCATGCGATGAAGTCGGCGCGCGCTTCGGCGGCGGCACCCTTCCACGCGGGCGATTCGATGGGCGCCATCGCGGCGCAGGCGCGCGCGAAATGCGCGGGCGCCGAGACGATGCCGAGCTCGGGCTGGTAGACGCGTCCGATCTCCTCCGCGCCCGCCTGCACATGCACCAGCTTCTGGCGCGGCACGGGGGATTCCAGCAGCGTGTAGCCGCTCGTGGTCATCTCGCCCAGGCGCGGGCCGATCGCGATCAGCAGGTCGGATTGGCGCACGCGCGCGGCGAGCACCGGGTTGATGCCGATGCCGACGTCGCCCACGTAATGAGGGTGGCGATTGTCGAAGAGATCCTGGAAGCGGAAGGCGCACGCGCACGGCAGGTCGTTCGCCTCGACGAAGCGCTGGATGTCGTTGCACGCCTCTCGCGTCCACGGAGTCCCGCCGAGGATCACGAGCGGGCTCTTGGCCGCGGCGAGGAGGTGCTGGAAGCGCTCCATGTTCTCGCGCCCGGGGTGCGCTTCGGCGGGAACGTAGGGGCGCGCGTCGGCGACCCCGGTATCGTGCGTGAGCATGTCTTCGGGCAATGCGAGCACCACTGGACCCCGCCGTCCCGACGTCGCCACTTGATAGGCGCGAGCGACGTATTCGGGAATCCGATCGGCGCTGTCGATGCGCGCCGCCCACTTGGCGAGCGGAGCGAACATCGCGGAGAAGTCCACTTCCTGGAAAGCCTCGCGGTCGCGGAAGTCCGAGCCCACGTCGCCCACGAAGAGGATCATCGGCGTGGAATCCTGGAACGCGGTGTGCACGCCCACGGCCGCTTGCGTCGCGCCCGGCCCGCGCGTGACGAAGCACAAGCCCGGACGGTTGGTGAGCTTGCCGTAGGCCTCGGCCATGTTGGCCGCCGCCGACTCGTGGCGGCAGACGACGAGCTTCACCTTGTCCTGCACATCGTAGAAACCGTCGAGCACCGCGAGGAAGCTCTCGCCCGGCACCGTGAAGGCCAGGTCCGCGCCGTGGACCACCAGCTGGTCGACGAGGACGTGACCCGCCGGACGCGCGTTCACAGCTGGCGCACCACGTAGCCGCGCTTGCGCAGCATCTCGATCAGGCCGCGCGGGCCGGCAAGGTGCAGCGCCCCCACGGCAATGAAGTGGCGCTGCTTCGAATCGTTGAGGTAAGTGCCGATCTTCGCCGCCATGGAATCATGGCGCGACCAGATGAACTTTTCCTCGAACTCCGCCGCGCCGGCGATCTTGTCGTTGTATTGGCGAGCCACTTTGAGGAGCGCGTCCGGGTCGCCCCTTTGCCACGCCGCCATCAGGCCGGCCACCTGCTCGTCGGTGAGCCCGCTATCGAGCGCGTCGAGGGTGCCCTTGAAGAGCTGCTGGACCTCCTTCTCGGTGAGCGAGTCCATGAGGCTGATCTGCATGTCGACGCCCTCGATCTCGACGACGGACTTCATCTCGCCCTTCGCCTTCGAGATGAGGTACGCATCCACGCCGTAGGCGGGAAGGTAGCCCATGCGCGCCCACTCGCTGAACACGAGGAGCGACACCGCCATGAAGGGCTTCATCTGGATCACCTGCTCCTCCGGCAGCCCGTAGCGCGCGAGGTACCTCGCGAAGCGCGCGTATTGCTCGGCGGGGATGTGGGTCTTCAGCGAGGCCGGCGGCTTGTACATCATCGCGGCCGCGGACTTGCTGATCGCGGCGGCGTCGGTGATGTCGGCCTCGACCACGACCACCTTCGAATCCTCGAACGCGTCCTCGACCGCTTTCGGCAGCGGATACCACGAGGCTTTGCCGGCGTGCACGGTGCCGAAGAGATACACGCGATTGGTGACGGAGGAAACCTCCCACAGGTAATTCGCCGCGACGGCGGGGAGCGCGGCGAGGGATGCGGCGAGTGCGACGAGGAGATTGCGTGCGGCGTGGCGAAGCGTGCTCATTTTGCGTTGGGGGTCCATGGGTTCGTGACCGGCTCGAAGGCAGCCATCGGGATCTCTATGTAGCGCACCTCGAGGATCTCGAGCTCCTCCTCGCCGCCGGGCGTGTTGAGCCTCACGGTATCGCCCTCGCGCGCCTTGATGAGCGCGCGCGCGATGGGCGAGATCCAGCTCACGTAGTTGCGCGGCAGGTCGGTCTCGTCGATGCCGACGATGCGGATGGTTTCCTCGCCGCCCGAGGATTTCGCGTAGGTGACCGTGGCGCCGAAGAACACCTGGTCGGTCTCCTCGCGGGTGGCGGGATCGACCACCTCCGCGGCCTCGAGGCTCTTGGTGAGGTAGCGGATACGCCGGTCGATCTCGCGCAGGCGCTTCTTGCCGTACTGGTAGTCGGCGTTCTCGGAGCGGTCGCCGAGCTTGGCGGCCCACGACACGACCGAGGTGACGTTCGGCCGCTCGGTCTTCACCAGCCAGGTGAGCTCGTCCCTCATGCGGCGCCAGCCGAGCGGCGTGAGGTAATTCTTCGATCCCGCCGGAATCGGGTTGTCTTCCTCGATGTCGAGGTCGTCTTCGGGTGCCGCGTCGTCTTCGCGGGTAAAGGCCTTGCTCACTTCAATCCTTCCACGAACTCCCTCACGCCGCCGAGCAGCATCTCCACCGCGATCGCCGTGAGGATCAACCCCATGAGGCGCTCGACTGCTTGCATGGCGCGCTCGCCGAGCCAGCGCTGCAGGCGGTCTCCGGAGACGAGGATCAATGTCGCCAGCAGCATCGTCACGGTGAGGGCCGCGGCCCACATGCCGATCTTGTCGGGCTCGCGCGTGGCCATGAGCATCACCGTGGCGAGCGCCGAGGGGCCGGCGATGAGCGGAACCGCGAGCGGCACGATGAAGGGCTCGCCGTGCGGGTGCGGGCCGAAGGCGCCCTCGGGATGGGCGAAAACCATGCGGATGGCGATCATGAAAAGGATAACACCCCCTGCGATGGACAACGAAGTCTCCGACAAGTGCATGAGCTCGAGGAGGGCGCGCCCGAACATCATGAAAAGCGCGAGGATGGCGGCCGCGATCGCGCACTCGCGCACGATCACCAGGCGCCGGCGCGCGGGCGGCACGCCGGCGAGCATCGCGTTCACCAGCGGCACGTTGCCGAAGGGATCGACGACCAGCGTGAGCAGGATCACGGCCGAGAGGAGCTCTGTCTTCATGGGTGGGCGTTATCATATCGGCTTCCATGAGCCGGGTAGCCTTCCTCTGCCTCCTCGCCGGAGGCTGCGCGATCGCGTTCGCGCCGATTTTCGTGCGCCTCGCCGACACGGGACCCGTCGCGAGCGCGTTCTGGCGCTGCGCGCTCGCGGCCCCGTTGCTGTGGACATGGATGCTGCATCAGAAAAGGGGTCAGATTACTTTTCGACCCGAAAAGTATTCTGACCCCTTTTTGCCGCTGGTCGCCGCGGGCCTCTTCTTCGCCGCCGACCTCGGCGTGTGGCACTTCTCCATTCTCTACACGTCGGTGGCCAATTCCACGGTGCTCGCGAATCTCGCGCCGATCTTCGTCACGCTCGCGGGCTGGCTCTTCTGGCATCGCAACGTGACGCGTACTTTCCTCGCCGGCATGTCGGTCGCGATCCTCGGCATGTTCGTGCTGGTGGGGCCGAACTTCGCGCTCGGCGGCAAGCCCCTCCTCGGTGACGCGCTCGGAGCGCTCACCGCGGTGTTCTACGCGGGATACTTCCTCGCGATCAAGGTGACGCGCGACGCGGGCGGCTCCACCGCGCGCCTCATGGCGTGGAGCACCACCATCACCGCGATCGTGCTCGCGCCCATCGCCCTCCTCGCTCCGCAACCCTTCTGGCCCTCGAGCGCGAGTGGATGGTGGGTGCTCGCGGGCCTGGCACTCGTGACGCAGATCCTCGGGCAAGGGCTCATCGCCTATGCCTTCGCGCACCTGACCGCGTCGCTTTCTTCCGTTTCGCTGCTGATCCAGCCGGTGATGGCGGCGCTCTTCGCCTGGCTCATCTTCGGCGAGGCGATCGGCGCCGCGCAATACCTGGGCGGCGCGATCGTGCTCGCCGGCATCTGGCTCGCTCGCCGCGGCAGCGCCCCATAAACCGTGGGCGGAAAATGGTGTCACGGAAATTGGTGTCAGGTACGACTTAAAAAGTCGTGTCAGGTACAACTTAAAAAGTCGTGTCAGGTACGACTTAGGCAGGAAGCGCCGCGAGCCGGGCCGAGATCGCCATCGAGAGCGCATCCAGAGTATCGCCCTGCGCCGCGGTGAGCGGCACGCGCTCGCGCCACGCCGTGGCGAGCGCCTCCACGCGGGCGAGCGCCGCGCGATAGGACTCCGGCGCCCGCAGGTAACCGAGCGCCCGCGCCGCGTCGACCAGGTCGAGGCGCTCGGTGATGCATTTGATGCCCATGGCGCCCGAGCGCTGCTCCTGGCCCGCGTGCACGCGATATTCGCTCAACGCCGCCGCACAGTAGTAGACGTTCCCGCGTGCGAGGAGCCGCAGCCAGAGCGAGAGGTCGGCGAGGCAGTGATAGGACTTCCCGCCCCACGTGAAGAGCCCACCCGCTTCCATCTGCGCGTCGCGGACCCTGAACATGGCCGTCGTCGGCTCGCCAATGAGGTTCAACCCGTTGACGAGCGTGAGGTCGCCCAGCTCCACGCCCGCGGCGATGCACGACACGTGGGAGACGGGCGTGGTCGACGGCGTGGCGGCACGCAGGGCGCCGCGCTCGTCGATCACGTCGCGGCGGCTGGTGGCGAGCATGACGCGCGGGTCCGAGTCGAGCGCCGCCGCGAGGTGCGCGACGCATTCGGGACGCAGCCGGTCGTCGTCGTTCAGGAATTTCGCGAGCGCCCCGCGCGCCTGGCGCAGGCACTCGGTGAAGTTGCCCTCGAAGCCCAGGCGCCGGGGATTGCGCACGTAGCGAACGCGCGCATCGCCGGCCGCCGCGACCCATTGCCCGATCGCCGCACCCGGCGAGTCGTCGCACACCACGACTTCGAAGGACGCGTAGTTCTGGGCGAGCGCGCTCGCGAACGCCTCGCGGAAAAAAGCCTCGTTGTACGCCGGGATGAGAACCGAGACGCGCGCAGTCACCGGCCGGGGGCGGGCTTCGCGGCGGGCGCCACGATCTGGTAGAACACCTCGTCCTTGCGGATCATGCCGAGCTCGAGGCGCGCGCGCTCCTCGACCGCTTCCATGCCCTGCTTCAAGTCCTTCACGTCGGCGTCGAGCGCGTCGTTGCGCGCCTTCAGCCTCGCATTGGCGACGCGCTGCTGTGCGAGGCTGCGATCGAGCTCCCACACCCTCATCCAGCTCCCCTTGCCGATCCAGAGCGGGTACTGGAGCGCGAGGAGGATGCCGGCGAGGACGAGGGCGAGCGCTTTCACTTCAGCTGATAGAAGGCATCGCGGCCGGCGTACGAAGCGCTTTCACCGAGCTCCTCCTCGATGCGCAGGAGCTGGTTGTACTTGGCGGTGCGGTCGGAGCGCGACAAGGACCCCGTCTTGATCTGCATCGCGTTCATCCCCACCGCGATGTCGGCGATGGTGGAATCCTCGGTCTCGCCGGAGCGGTGCGAGATGACCGCGGTGTAGCCGGCGCGCTTGGCCATCTCGATCGCCTCAAAGGTCTCGGAGAGCGTGCCGATCTGGTTGATCTTGATGAGGATGGAGTTGGCCACCCCGCGCTGGATGCCCTCGGCGAGGATGCGCGTATTGGTGACGAAGACGTCGTCGCCCACCAGTTGCACGTCCTTGCCCAGGCGCCGGGTGAGGAGCTCCCAGCCTTCCCAGTCGCCCTCGGCCATGCCGTCCTCGATGGAGACGATCGGGTACTTGTCGCACCAGGTCGCGAGGAGGTCGACGAACTGCGCCGGCGTGTACGCGACCTTCTCCGCCTCGAAGCGGTACTTGCCGTCCCTGAAGAACTCGCTCGCCGCGCAGTCCATGCCGATCATCACCTGCTCGCCGGCGAGGTAGCCCGCCTCCTCGATCGCGCGCAGCAGCCACGTGATGGCGGCTTCGTTGTTCGGCAGATTCGGCGCGAAGCCGCCCTCGTCGCCCACGGTGGTGGACATGCCCTCCTTGTCGAGCATCTTCTTCAGCGTGTGGAAGATCTCGGCGCCGCAGCGCAGCGCGTCGCGGAAGGTGGGCAGGCCCGCCGGGATGATCATGAACTCCTGCATGTCCAGCGAGTTGTTGGCGTGCGCGCCGCCGTTGATCACGTTCATGAGCGGCACCGGCATGCGCTTGGGCGCGGCGCCGCCGAAGTAGCGGTAGAGCGAAAGGCCCGACTCCTCGGCGGCGGCCTTGGCGCACGCCACCGACACCGCGAGGATGGCGTTGGCGCCCAGGCGCGACTTGTTCTCGGTGCCGTCCAGGTCGATCAGCACGCGGTCAATGTAGGCCTGCTCGGAGACGTCGAGGCCGAGGATCGCCTCGCAGATCTCGGTGTTCACGTGGTCGACGGCCTTCTGCACGCCCTTGCCGAAGTAGCGCTGCGGGTCGCCGTCGCGCAGCTCGATCGCCTCGCGCGATCCGGTGGAGGCCCCCGAGGGCACGGCGGCGCGCCCCATGGCGCCGGATTCGACCAGCACATCGGCTTCCACGGTGGGGTTGCCGCGCGAATCGAGGATCTCGCGGGCGACGACTTCGACGATGGCGGTCATGCAGGTTCCCGTGTTGTGAATGACCGCGATTCTACGGGAACGGCACCCTCGACCCAACCCTCTTCTACAGCTTCTTCGCGAGGATCTCGGCGAGTTTCTTGCCGTCGTTCAGGTCGCGCTCCGCGAGCTTGGGCGGTCCCACCGAGACAGTCAGCCAGGTGCGGCCCTTGCGAATGTTCATCTGCCCGGTCTTGGCGCTCCAGAAGGCATCCGTGCCTAAGATCAGCATGGGCTTGGTCTGGAACTGCAACCGCGCGTCCTCGAAGGCCTTCTGCGCATCCGAATCGGTCTTGCCGAAACGGAACTGCGCGCTCGCCGCGACCGGCATGCCCTCCTTGAATCCGTTATAGGTGCAGGTCGCCACTACCTTGGGGCGCTTCACCTTCGGGTTCACGGGCTCGCTCGATACGGTGGTGCCCAGCGCCTTCTCGGCGTCGGCCTGCGTGAAGACTTCGCAGGCATCGAACGTCTCCTCGGCCCAGGCGGCGGGACTCAGGCAGGCCGCTCCCAAAACGGCCAATGCCGTCAGCTTTCGCATGGTTCACCTCGTCGGTTGCGCGCGCCAGCACGGTTTTTGTGCGTTCATGATACTTGATCGCGACCCTGTAAGTCCGCGCCCGGCGCCCCGACGAATCGGTACAACCCGAGGGCAGCCGACGATGTTTCCCGCTCCAGAGCTTGTTGAGACCGATCCCACCGCCGCCGACGGCGTGTTCGGCGAGATCGCCGAGCTCGCCGCGCAGCTGTGCGGCGCGCCCTACGCGGCGATCACGTTGCACGACGGCGCCCACCACCGCCCGATCGCGCTCGCCGGCGGGCTCGACCTCGCCGTGATGCCGCGCGACACGCGCTTCTGCTGCGAAGTGCTGCATTCCGGGGCGCCGCTGGAGGTGAGCGACGCCCAGTTCGACCTGCGCTACCACGACGACCCGCTGGTGGCCGCGGCGCCGCGCATCCGCTTCTACTCGGGCGTGCCGCTGCTGGACGAGAAGGGCCGCGTGATCGGCACGTTGAGCGTGCTCGACACTCGTGCCAAGGTGCTGCGCGAGAGCCAGCGGACCGCGCTCTGGAAGCTCGCCGACGTGCTGGTGCGCCTCCTGGACGACGTGGCGGCGCGCAAGGTGGCCGAGGAGAACCTCTCGTGGCAGGCCACCCACGACACGCTCACCGAGCTCGCCAACCGCCGCCAGTTCGAGTCCGTGCTGGAGGAGCTGCTGCAATCGGCGCGCTACCAGCGCCAGTCGCACGCGCTTCTCTACATCGACCTGGACCAGTTCAAGGTGGTGAACGACACCTGCGGGCACGCCGCGGGCGACGCGCTGCTGCGCGAGCTGTCGCGCGCGCTCGGCGCACGCATGCGCCGCTCCGACACGTTGGCGCGCCTGGGCGGCGACGAGTTCGGCGTCCTCCTCGAGGCGTGCGACCTGCTGCACGCGCAGCACATCGCCGCCCAGCTCCTCGGCACGGTGCGCGCGCTTCGCTTCGAATGGGACGGGCGCGTGTTCACGCTCGGGGCCTGCATCGGCGTGGCGCCGATCAGCGCCGAGAGCGGCGACGTGCAAAGCGTCCTCGCCGCCGCGGACACCGCGTGCTACGTCGCCAAGGACAAGGGCCGCAACCAGGTGCAGGTCTACTGCGAGGACGACGAGGAAGTCTCGTCGCGCCACGGCGAGATGGGCTGGATCTCGCGCATCGCGCGCTGCGCCGAGGAGAACCGCTTCTTCCTGCATTGCCAGCGGGTGCGCGCGCTCAATTCGAGCGCGGACGACGGCGCGAGCGAGTATCTCGAGCTCCTGCTGAGGATGCGCGACGAGGACGGCCGCCTGGTGCAGCCGATGGCGTTCATCCCGGCGGCCGAGCGCTATCACATGATGGGCACGATCGACCGCTGGGTGGTGGCCAAGGCGCTGCGCTGCCTCGCGCGGCTGCACGTGAACCCGAATGCCGCGGGCCTGCCATGCTTCGCGATCAATCTTTCCGGGATGAGCCTGGGCGATCCCGCTTTCGCGGACTTCGTGCTGGAGCAGTTCGGGGAATCGCGCACGCCCCCGGGAGCGGTGTGCTTCGAGATCACCGAGACCGCGGCGATCTCCAACCTCGCCCGTGCCGGGCGCTTCATCGATCGCTTTCGCGGCCTCGGCTGCCGCTTCGCCCTCGACGACTTCGGCAGCGGCCTATCGTCGTTCGCCTACCTGAAGGCGCTGCCGGTCGACTACCTCAAGATCGACGGCTCCTACATCCGCGGCATCGCCAGCGACCGCGTGGATCACGCCGTGGTCGAAGCGATCCAGCGCCTGGGCGAAGCGCTCGGCGCGAAGACCGTCGCCGAATGCGTCGAGGACGCGCAAACGCTCGAAAGGGTGCGCGCCATGGGGATCGACTTCGGGCAGGGATACGCGATCCACCGCCCGGAGCCCTACGCCGCGCTCGCGCTGCGCATGGACTATCCCGCGCCCGGCGAGTGCGTGCTGGGCGGCGCCGCGCGCGGCGCCGCCCAGGCTATTGCACGTCCTTGACGCCGCCGAAGAAGCCGTTGTACGTGCAGAACTGATCGCTTCCGGTGAAGCGCGAGGTGAATCCCTGCTGGCTCGCGTCAAGCATGTCCATCGCGAAGGTGCCGACGTTGCCGGTGCTGCCGCCGAAGACGCAGTTCCACGTGCCGTTGGCGATCTGCGCGACGCGCCCCTGCGCGGTCAGGGTTCCGGCGAACGTGCACTGCGAGCTGGTGCCGTTGCTGGAAGTGAACTGCACCAGCATGCTCACGCTGCGGCCGTTTTGCGTGACGCCGAGCGTGTCGAAGATGAGGATCGGACCATTGGGCGAGTTGCGGCAGTTGGTGCCCTGCGCGGTAAGCCCCCCCAGGTAGTGGCCGGCGATGTTCTGCTCGGCGAAGGTCTGGCGCACGATCGACTTGGTGACGTTCACGCCGTTCACCGAATAGGTGAGCGCGCCCGAGTACTGGTTGGCGAACGCGACCGTCATCGAGCCAACGACGGTCACGCCGACCGAGGTGGGATTGAACGTGCCCGCGCCGAAATACGGCCCGGTGGTGGCGGATAGGGGCCCGGTGAACGCGGCCCCGGAAGGACGCATCGTGGCGACGTACCAGCGCGGCGTGTTGTCGGTTCCATAGACGAAGAGGGTGGCGAAGATCACGTCGTTCTGCTGGATGAAGTTCACCCCCCAGCCGCTTTCCGCGGGGATCCACCATTGGTCGGTGTAGTCGGGACTGACGGTGGTGGCGGAGGCGGAAAGGGAAACGCCGAAGGTCGCGAGGAGCGCCACGGCGCAGCGCTTGAGAGTTTCGATCATTGTCTTGGCCCCGATGCGGACGAAATGCCGCTTACCACCCCACGGACTCGCCGATCGGCAAAGAGTTCCCGCGCGCCCGTGACAGAATATCGGGCCGCCCTCGATCGGAGACCGACATGCCGCCCGGGAAAGTCTTTCTTGCCGCCCGCCTCGCCGCCCCGGCCTCGGCCGCCTCCACCCCGGGCTCTTGCTGGCTCAGGCGAGGACGAGTGCGGCTGGTGCATGGGTAGCTCAGTTCCATGGGCTGCGAGCGTAGCCGCGTCGCGCATCGCCGTTCTTGAGCGAAGTCGAACCTGCCGCGCAAATCCAGGCGACGTGCCGTTCATCTCGAGAGGCGGCCTAGGTGGTTCTGCAAACACCGTGCGGAACACATCGATCCACTTACGAGAACCGAAAGAAAGGAAATGCCGCCGGTCGAGATGAACGGCACGTCGCCCGGATTGGGCGGTTGGAAAAAGGGACTACTTCAGGAGCCCCTTGATCGCATCGACCGCGCCCTCCACGCCGCCCTTGCGCAAGAGGTCGAGGTTGGTCAGCACCTTCTGCGAGATGCGCCCGATGAGCGCGTTGGCGACGGTGTTCGCCACCTCGCTCGCGGTGACGCCGTCCTGGCGCTTGCCGATGTCGCGCAATTCGATGTCCGGCAGGTCGAAGGTGATGCCCTGGCCCTTCAAGCCCGGCGTCGTCATCGTCACCTTGGCGCCACGGATCGCGAGGCGATCGACCACGAACTTGTGGCGCACGCTGCGGCCCTCGGGCGTCGCCTCCTTGCTCCCCGCCGACTCGGCCTCGGCGCGCTTCACATAAGCGTCGATGTTCTTCTGGATCGCGTCCAGGTTGGTGGAGCCCTTGCCGCGCTCGTAGGTGATGAGCGGCGCATCGATGACGATCTCGTGGACGTGCACCACGGGCGCGCGAACGGTGGCCGGGTCGAGCGCCACCGAGATCTCGCCCAGGCGCGCGGCGCGCGGCGCCGCGAAGCCGGGCGGATTGCCGATCTCCACGTTCCTCAAGCTGCCGCGTCCGTCGCGCGGCGAAAGCTTCACCTCGCCCACCTTCACCGGGACGCCCGCGACATCGGGCCCATAGTGCTCGAGCGCCACCTTCACGATGACGTCGAGCGAGTTGTACGCCCAGTACACGCCGGCCCCGATGAGCACGGCCAGCACCGCCAGGACGATGAGTGCCTTCTTCATCTATTCGAGCGCGGCCAGCACCGCGCGCAGGCCCTGGGCCTCGCCGCCGATGGGGCGCCCGGGACGGCTCGCGTCGTTCCACGAGAACACGTCGAAGTGCGCCCACGGGATGTCCGGCGGGACGAAGAAGTCGAGGAAAAGCGCGGCGACGATGGAGCCGCCGAATCCGCCGCGCCCGGAATTGTTGATGTCGGCCACCTCGCTATCGAAGAAGCGCCGGTAGTTGCGCCAGAGCGGCATGCGCCACATCGGGTCGTCGAGCGTGCCGGCTTTGGCGAGGAGGCGCGCCGCGAGCTTCTCGTCGTTGGCGAAGAGCACCGGCAGCTCGGGGCCGAGCGCCACGCGCGCCGCACCCGTGAGCGTGGCGAAATCGATGATCGTCTTCGGCTTGCCTTCGACCGCGTAGGCGAGCGCGTCGGCGAGGATCACGCGGCCTTCCGCGTCGGTGTTGCCGATCTCGACGGTGAGCCCCTTTCGCGTGCGCACCACGTCGCCGGGGCGATAGGCATTGCCGCTGATCGCGTTCTCGACCGTCGGCACCAGCATCTGCAGCCGCACCGGGAGCTTCCTCTGCATGATGAGGCGCGCGAGCGCGATCGCGTGCGCGGCGCCCCCCATGTCCTTCTTCATGAGGCGCATGCCCTCGGCGGTCTTGATGTCGAGGCCGCCCGAGTCGAAGCACACGCCCTTGCCCACCACCGCGAGCCGCGGGTGCTTCGGGTTTCCCCAATTGATCTCGAGCAAGCGCGGAGGACGCGCCGCCGCGCGGCCCACCGCGTGGATCGCGGGGAAGTTCTGCGCGAGGAGCTCGTCGCCCACCCACTCGTCGAACTCGCCGCCGAAGAGGTCGGCCTGCTCGCGCGCGATGTCGGAGAGCTGCTCGGGACCCATGTCTTCGGCGGGCGTGTTGACGAGGTCGCGCACCAGGCGCACGGCCTCGGCCATCTCGAGCGCTTCGCGCACGCGCGCCGAGGTTTCGAGCTGCAGGTCGGCGGGCTTGCGCTTGGCCCTCTTGTAGCGAATGAACTGGTAGCCACCCAGGTCCCACGCAAATGCGGCCTGCTCCGGGGCGATGGCGACCGGCCCCTTGCCGAGCGCATAACGCGCGCGCGGAAGCTTCAGGGCCAGCCCGGCGAGCGACCACGGGTCGTCGCCGTCGCGCACCCCGGCGAGCACGCGCGCCACCGCGCCCTTGCCATCGGGGATGAGGGCGAAGCTGCCGGGCGAGCCGTCGAAGCCGGACGCCTGCGCCCAGCGCCGCTCGGCGGCGGACAGCGCACCCAGCAGCTTCTGCAAACGCTTCGCGTCGGTGGCGAAGATCGGGGTGGCCTTCTCGAAGGCCTTCTTGTCGGTGATGACCGTCATGATTTGTTTTTTCGGCAGGATCAATTGGCCATTTTAGTCTTTATGATTTGATGCAACATGGCTTCGATCGGGAAAAAGCCTTGCGTCCGCAGATGAACGCAGATAACCCCAAACCCAAATGACCTTCGAGACCATGGATCCACGTTTCATCGGCGTTCATCTGCGTTCATCTGCGGCCTCAAAGCCTTTCGTCCGCATCATTCGCCTCCTCACCGCACTGGCATTGTCCACAGCAGCACAAGCGGCCGAAGAAGTGCCGTTCGTGACCACCCCCGACAACGTGACCCTCGCGATGCTCGAGCTCGCCCACGTCGGACCGCGCGACTACGTGATCGACCTGGGCTCCGGTGATGGGCGCATCGTGATCGTCGCAACCCAGCGCTTCGGCGCGCGCGGGCTCGGGGTCGAGATCGTGCCGGACCTGGTGAAGCTCTCCCGCGAGAACGCGAAGAGCGCCGGCGTCGCCGATCGCACCGAGTTCCGCGAAGAGGACCTCTTCACCACCGACCTCGCGCGGGCGACGGTAATCACTCTGTACCTCCTTCCCGACGTGAACCTCGAGCTGCGCCCGAAGATCCTCGCCCTCGCGGCGGGCACGCGCGTGGTCTCCCACGACTGGGACATGGGCGACTGGGTTCCCGACAAGAGCCTCACGATCCCCGTCCCCGAGAAAAAGCTCGGGCTCGAGAAGTCGAGCAAGGTGCACCTGTGGATCGTTCCGGCGCGCGTGAACGGCGGCTGGTGCGGCACCGGGAAATCGCGCGGCACGACGCTCGACGTCGAGCAGAAATTCCAGCAGGTGCATGCCACCGTCGTGCGCGGCAGCGTGCGCCAGGAGTTCGACGCGCGCATCGACGGCGCGAAGGTGAAGAGCGTGGACGAGGCGCTCGAGCTCGAGGCGAACGGCACGGGCTTGCGCGTCGCCCAGGCGCGGAGCGAATTCTCCGCCCTGCGTGGCGCCTCATTCGCGCGCCGCGCGGCCGAGCGCTGCCGCTGAAAAAGGGGTCAGATTACTTTTCGCCCCGAAAAGTAATCTGACCCCTTTTTCGCCACGCCGTACCACGCGAGCGCCACCGCCACCAGCGTCCACACGATGACCGGCCCGCTCGGCAGGTCGAGCGCCGTCGACAGCGCGAGCCCTGCCGCATAGCCCACGGCGCCGATCGCCCAGGCGGTGGCCAGGCGATGGCGCACGAGCGTCCTGGTGGCGAGCGGCGGGACGATGAGCGTCGCGAACACAAGATAAAGGCCGACCAGCTGCACCGACACGGTCACCGCCAACGCGAAGAGCACGTAGAAGCCGACGCGGCCGATGCGCTCTCGCATTCCGAACCAGAGCGCGAGGATCGCCGCGTACACCGCACCCGCCCACGCGAGCCGCATGGGCTCGGCCCACAGGATCTGGCCCACCAGGAGATCGCGCAAATGCTCGCTGCCGTGCGGGTTGCTGGCGAGGAGGAGCACGCTCCCGGTCGCGCCCAGCACGAAGACCACGCCGATCACCGCTTCCTGCACGTCGGGCCAGACCTTCTCGGTCCACGTGAGGAGGAGCGCGCCCGCGAGCGCCGCGGCGAGTGCCGCCACCTGCACCGCGATACCCTCGGCCTCGAAGCCGAAGCGGTCCGCGACCAGCACGCCGCATCCAGCGATCTGGGCGATCGCGAGGTCGATGAAGACGATGCCGCGCGCGAGCACCTGCATCCCGAGCGGCACGTGGGTGGACGTGACGAGGAGCCCCGCCGCGAGAGCCGGCAGCAGGATCGAAAGGTCGAGCGCGGTAATGCTCACGCCGCGCCCTTCAGCAAGCGCTGGATGGTGTCGTCGAAGAGGGCGAAGAGGTCCTTCGCGCCGTCGTCACCGCCCACGGTGAAGGGCAGCGCCACGGCCTTCATCTTGGCGCGCTCGGCGATCCACTGCGAGGCGCGGTCGCTCTGGTAGGCCGCGCGCAGCACCATCTTCGCGGGCGTCCTCCGCAAGGTCTCGAGCACGCTCGCCAGGTGCGCGGTGGTGGGCTCGAGGCCGGGCTTGGGCTCGAGCGCCGCGACCTCCTTCATGCCGAGCCAATCGATGAGATAGGTGAACGCCTTGTGCTGGACCACGATCGGCACGCCCCTCAATGGCGCGGCTTCGCGCTGCCAGCGTGCCATGGCGGAGGCCCAGCGTTCGCTGAACGCCTTGTAGCGCGCCTGGTAGTAGGCGGCGTTGGCGGGATCGATCTCGGCCAGCTTCGCCGCGAGGGGTGCGGCGATGCGCGCGATGTTGCGCGGGTCGGTCTGGATATGCGGGTCGCCCTGGGGATGCACGTCGCCCTCGGCGCGATCGAGGCGCGCGGGCTTGCCCAGGAGCGGCACATGGGCAGCGGCCTCGAAATAGCCGGGCGCGCCGGGCTGCACCTTCGGATTGCCCGCCTGCTGCAGGATCAACGGCAGCCAGCCCACCTCGAGCTCCGCGCCGGTCGACACCACCAGGTCGGTCGTTCGTGCGCGCGCGATGAGGCTGGGCTTCGCCTCCACATGGTGCGGATCCTGCAGCGCGTTGGTCGCGGTGTAGACCCTCACCTTGTCGCCGCCCAGCTCCTGCGCGAGCGCGCCCCACTCAGGCACCGTGGCGAACACGTTCAACTCGGCGTGCGCGGGCGCGATGCACACCGCCAATGCCGCCATCGCGATCAACAAATGCTTTCTCATGGCATTCACCTCAATACTTGTGGGCGCCGTGGGCGCCCAGGCTCAGGATGTACTGCAGGAACCATTGGTTGTCGGTGACATCCGGCAGCGTGCGGCTTTGCGCGAACTGCAGGCGCAGGCGGCTGAATTCCGACGGCGTCCAGTCGAGCATCACCGTGTAACGCTTCGGATTGAAATCCGTTGCGCCGAAGAACGCGGAATTCGCTCCGTAGTCGACGCTGCCCGGGTCGAGGCGGTCGTAGCGCGCGCCGACGCGCCACGTGGGCATGAACTGGTAGACGCCCTGCAGGTACCAGCCGCTCTGCCGCGCCGAGTAGTCCGAGGCGAGGACGTAGTTGAAATCCCCGCGCTCGCGCCGCCAGAAATACTCGCCCTGCAGCTTGAAGTTGGTGTCGCGGCCGTTGCCGTTGGGTGCGTACTTCCAGATGAAGTCCGCGACGGCGACGTGGCTGGTGCCGGTGAATGCCACGTCGGCGTCGTTGCCCAAGAGGTCGGCCAGCGTGTAGCCACGGTCCCGGGCGCGCGTCGCGAGGTATGAGATTCCCGCGCGCCAGTTGTGGCTGAGGCCGATGTCGCCTCCCGTGTGCGCGAATACGGTGGCGGAGCCGGCGCCATTCTTGTTGCGCGCGTTGCCGGGAAAGCCGTCGCCCGCGCCCAGCTCCGCGCCGAGCTCGAGGTAGTGGTCGATGGGGGCCACCCACTTGGCCTGGATGCCGTCGGCCGCGTACTGGCCGCCGAGGAAGGCCTGGTAGGCGAGCGGCGCGTCGACGAAGTCCCAGTTGTGCTGGTGCTGCTCGTTGAGATAGCCCAGGCCCGAGAAGAAGCGGCCGAACTTCGGCGCAAGCCCGTAGGGCGCGGTGAGCCACAGGCCATACGCTTCCTCGACGGATACCGTGTTCTCGGGCGAGAGCGAGACGATGAGGTTGCCCGCGAACTTGTCGTCGACGTTGGCGAACATCGCGAGCTCCGACTCACCCAGGCTGAAGCCGCGCTTGCCGGGACCGATCTCGCCGCCGGGCGCGAAACCGGCGAGCGCGAAGCGCGACGGATCCTGCGAAAGATTCGCGTAGCGCCCCTGCAGCACCACGGAGATGGCGGGATTGAAGGCGCTGATGGAGCTGGTGGACGCGGAGGAAATGGGCGCGGGCGCGACCGCGGGAGCGCTCGCCGCGGCAGCCTTCGTCTCGGCATCCTTGAGGCGCTGCTCGAGCGCCAGGATGCGCGCCTCATAGCTCGACTTGAGCTCGCGGATCTGGTTGCGGATCTCGTCGAGATCGGCGTCGCTCGCCGCATGCGCCGGGAGCGCGAGAAGCATCGCCAGCGCGCACGCGCCGGACAGCATGACGAATCGGGACACGGTGAACCTCCTCGGTCGTGAAGACGCGGCACCGCCGATCGCGGCGATGAACCGGAACGAACGTCAGAGGGATGCGGGCGGGGCGCGGGAGCGGAAGGCGAGGCGTGCCGCGAGCGCCACGCCCAAGTCGAGGGTGGTCGGGAGCTGTATGTGGGCCGCATCGTTTACCGGAATTGCCAGAAAGGTCGTTCCCAGCGCGCCGGACAACTCCGCGCACGCGAAGCACAGGTTGCATTGCGACGAGCCGGGCTTAGAATCCTGCTCGTGGGGCCCGCTCACGTGCCCGAGGTCGTGCCATGCCGCGGCCTGCTGCCCCCCGAGGAGGGCGAGGGCGAGGCCGAGGATCACGGCGAGGCGGCGAAGCGGCTTCATCACATGCGCATGATACGTCGGGGGCAGACGGCCGATCGATTCGCAAATCCCCTCGAAAGTTCCGCGATATTCGCGATTGTGATCGCACCCAATGCCGGGTTATCCTTCGCTTCTCATGAATCGCATGCGTGGAATCTTCGCGGCATCGTGGCTTGCCCTCGCCCTCGTCCTCGGGCAGCAGGCCGCGCAGCTGCACGACGTCGGGCATGCGATCCAGCGAATCCAGACGGATTCGCAGGATCAGCACCCAGGCTCGGACACCTGCGACAAGTGCTCCCTTTACGCGCCTTTCTCCGGCGCGGCGGCGACGTTCGTCGCGGCGCTCGACCTCCTGCCCGCGGCGATCATCACCTCGTTCTCCGCGTTCCTTCCTGCGCAATCGCGCACGGTCGTCGCCTCGCGCAGCCGCGCCCCTCCCTCCGCCGTCTGATTTTCCGGTTACGCATCTCGTCGCGGCCGCGCTCACGCGGGCCGCCGACTCATATCGGACATTGGAGGCTTCACATGATCGAGAAGAAACGTCTCGCGATCGCCATGGCCATCGCCTTTGGCGCTTCGCATGAAATCGCACGTGCGCAAACGGCGGATAGCCCGCCATCAAACGACGTGAGGAAGATCGAATCCATCAAGATCGTCGGGCAGCGTCTCGACGAAGCGCGCAACGCGCTCTCGCCCGAGACCGGCAGCACCATCTATCGCTTCGACCGCAAGGACATCGAGAACCTGCCGCTGGGCGACTCCACGCCGCTGAACCAGGTGATCCTGCAGGCGCCCGGCGTGGTGCAGGACTCGTTCGGGCAGATTCATGTCCGCGGCGATCACGCCAACTTGCAGTACCGCATCGACGGCATCGTCATCCCGGAGTCGATCTCGGGCTTCGGGCAGGCCTTCGACGCGCGCTTCGCCGAGCGCATCAACATCCTGACTGGCGCATTGCCGGCGCAGTACGGGTACCGGACCGCCGGGGTCATCGACATCCACACCAAGGGAGTCGGGACCGAAGACGGCGGCCGCGTCGCTTTCTTCGGCGGCAGCCACTCGCACGCCGAGACCAGCGCGGAGGTTCACGGCTCGAGCGACGCTTTCAGCTACTACCTCACGGGCTCCTTCCTGCGCGACAACCTCGGCATCGAGAACCCGACCCCGGATCGCAACGCGCTCCACGACGCGACGCGCCAGAGCAAGGGATTCGGGCAGCTCTCATACCTGCTCGACGCCGGCAGCCGGCTGAGCCTCATCTTCGGCAGCTCCGACAACAAGTTCCAGATTCCGAACGTGCCCGGCCAGGATCCGGCTTTCACGCTGGCTGGCGCCCCGGCGATCGCATCGAGTGGGCTCAACGCCGCGCAGAACGAAAAGAACTCCTTCCAGGTCCTTTCCTACCAGGGCTCGCTGGGACAGGACGCGGATTTCCAGGTCGCGTTCTTCCACCGCTACACCGACGTGACCTATCACCCGGATCCCGCCGGCGATCTCGTCTTCAACGGCATCGCCGCGCAGATCCTGCGGCGCAACGACGCGTCGGGACTCCAGGCCGACGCAAGCTATCGCCTCGGCGACAAGCACACGGTGCGCGCGGGCCTCTTCGCGAGCCGCGAGCGCTTCATCGTGAACAACAGTTCCGCGGTGTTTCCCGCGGACGACTCCGGCGGCCAGACGAGCGACGTGCCGATCACGATCCAGGACGATAGCCGCCTCTCCGGCAACCTCTACGGCGTTTACCTGCAGGACGAATGGACTCCGCTCCCCGCTCTCACGGTGAACTACGGCGCGCGCTATGACCGCGTCGACACCGTCGTGAAGGAGCAGCAGCTGAGCCCGAGGATCGGGCTCGTGTACGACCTCTCGAAGAGCACCCGCGTGCACGCGGGATACGCTCGCTACTTCACGCCCCCGCCCATGGAGAAGATCGACACGACCTCGATCGCGCGCTTTCTCGGTACGACGAACGCGCTGCCGTCGGACGCGAACACCGCGGTCAAGTCCGAGCGCTCCGACTACTTCGATATCGGGGTCTCGCACCTGCTCACGGCCACCGTCACCCTCGGCGTCGATGCCTATTACCGGAAAGTCCGCCACCTCCAGGACGACGGCCAGTTTGGCAACGCGCTCATCTTCTCGTCCTTCAACTACGAGAAAGCGAGGATCTACGGCGTCGAGCTTTCCGCGAGCTACAAGCAGGGCGGATTCTCGGCCTACGCTAACCTCGCCGCTTCGAATGCCAAGGCGAAAGGCGTCGAGACCGGGCAGTTCAACTTCGATTCCGACGAGCTTGCCTTCATCAATGAGAACTGGGTCCACGTCGACCATGACCAGCTGCTGGCGACCTCGGCGGGCGCGTCGTTCCGGTGGCGCTCCACGACGTTCAGCGCGGACATGCTCCATGGAAGCGGGCTGCGTCGCGGATTTGCCAATACGGAGCATTTGCCGGGCTACACGAGCGTCAACCTCGGTCTCCTCCAGGCGCTCGACCTGCCGGGCATCGGCAAGATCGAGGGACGGTTGGTAGTGGTGAATCTCTTCGACAAGACCTATGAGCTGCGCGACGGCACCGGCATCGGCGTGGGGGCGCCTCAATTCGGGCCGCGGCGGGCGTTCTACGCCGGCATCTCGAAGTCGTTCTGAAGCCGGCGGTCGAGATGAAGAAGATCGTGTTTTTCCTGGCTGTCCTCGCCGCGGGGTGCATATCGCTCCAGGAGAGGGTTGCGAGCTATAGCGATCAAAGGCTGTGCGCCGAGCTCGGGCTGGGCTCGGCGCACTCGAAGCAGGTTTATCGAACCGAGGCGTCCAAGCGCTCCCTCACCTGCGCCGCGCGAGCGGTAGGCGAGGCGCGCCCGGGAAGCAATGCCTAGAACCGCCAGCTCACGCCGGCGAGCGCGGACCAATCCGCGGTGAGCTGCACGCCGTTCACCGATTGATACACCGGGATCTGCACGAACGCATAGAGTTGCGCGCTCTTCGCAAAGTTCCACGAAACGCCCGGGCTCACGAATGCCATGCGCTGGCCGCTATCCTCGGGCTCGGACTCGACGCCGCTGTCACGCGCCTTCGCGATGTAGTTGACCTGCAGCATGAGGCCCACGTCGGGCGTGGCGGCGTAGCGCAGCCCCGCGTCGAGGGAAAGCTGGCGGCCCGGCTTGTAGCCCGCGCGCTCGTTCATCGGCAATACCGCCTGGGTGCGCGCGAACCACGAGATCGCGGCGAGCGGCGCGGCGCCGTGCCAGTAAGCGCCGAGCAACAGATCGGTCGTCCCGCTGCCGGGCTGCAGCGTTCGCTCCGCGAGCTCGCCCTCGTCGTTGGCGACATCGTACTTGCCCGTCGGCAGCTTGAGGCCGAGGCTCACGCCCGCGGAGCGCGGCGCCGCGGGATCCTCGCGCGAAACGTAGAACTCGTAGCGGGCCTGCACGCGCATGTCGCCGAGGCCACGGAAATCCCAGGATTCGGGAATCACTTCGCCCTGATGATTGTGGTTGTGGTGATGCTCGCGGTCCACGTACGGGATGGAAAGCGAGAGCCCCCACGCGGGGGCGAGATTCCAGTCCACGGCCGCGACCCAGTTGCGGTTCTTCGTATCGACCTCGTCGTGGTGGCGCGGGATCTCGCCCACGCCGACCTTGCGCGTGCCGTTGCGTGGCTGGTCGAGGTCGATGGTCTCGTAGCGCAGGTCGAAGCGCGCGCCCTCCCCGACCCAGGATCCCTGGGCCGACCAGTCGGTGTTGACGAGGCAAAAGGCCGCGCCACAGCTCGCGGCCGAATCGAACGCGAGGAGCGCGAGCGCGACCCCGCAGACAGCGGATTGAACGTGTTTCATGATTCTCCCGAACGCAGAGGTGACGAGCGCCGTGAAAGGCGTCGAGACGACGAAATTGCGTTCAGAAGCGCGGAGGGGCGCGGCTCGGAGGCGGCTGCGCGAAGAAGGCGAAATCGGCCGACGACGTGAAAGACTCGATGCGCGGCGCTTCGCAGGGCGCATGCGCCTGGACCTGCGGCGCAAGCGCCGGCATGGCCGAGTCCATCGACACGACGCACAATGGGCAATGGAATCTGTTGTCGTCGGTGTCGCCGGGTGTTTCCGCATGCTGGAAACCCGACTGCGTGCAGATGAAGCTCGGGATCCGCGGTCCAGGACGCGCCGCCGAGACCAGCGGCCACAACGCGCCGAACGCGACCGCGAAGGCGGCGACGAGCGCGAAGGTCCGCAGGCGCGTTTTCATGGCCGCCATTCTAGCCCGCCGCGGATTCAGATTGATGCAAGCCCGGTCGTTTATCCTTTCGCACCCGCAATGGAATAAATCGTGTCGACCCCCGACGAAGAAAAAAAGCCCCTTCTCGCTCGCCTCGGCCCCGGCCTCATCACCGGCGCGGCGGACGACGACCCGAGCGGCATCGCCACCTATTCGCAGGCGGGCGCGCAATTCGGCTTCGGGCTCCTGTGGTCGGTCCTTCTCACCACGCCGCTCATGGCCGGGATCCAGATCGTCTCGGCGCGCATCGGCCGCGTGACCGGCCACGGCCTCGCCGCCAACATCCGCGACCACTATCCCGCGAGGCTGCTGTACGCGATCGTCGCGCTGCTGCTCCTCGCCAACATGCTCAACATCGCGGCCGACCTCTCGGCAATGGGGACCGCGATGGAGCTCGCGGTCGGCGGGCCGCGCCAGGTATGGACGGTCGCCTTCGCGGCGCTCTCGCTCGGCCTGCAGATATTCATCCCGTTCCCGCGCTACGCGCCGCTCCTCAAGTGGGCGACGTTGAGTCTCTTCTCGTACGTGGCGACCGTGTTCGTGGTGCACATTCCCTGGGAAGAGGCGATGCGCTCGGCGCTGTGGCCCAACTTCGAGTGGGACGCGAAGTACACGTCCACGCTGGTCGCGGTGCTCGGCACCACCATCAGTCCCTATCTGTTCTTCTGGCAGGCCTCGCAGGAAGTCGAGGAGCAGCGCGCCGCGCCCGGCGAGATGCCGCTCAACGAGGCGCCCGAGCAGGCCCGCGAGAATTTCAGGCGCATCAAGTTCGACACATGGCTGGGGATGGTCTTCTCCAACCTGATCGCGCTGTGCATCATGCTCACCGCCGCGGCGACGCTGAACGCGCACGGCGTGACGAATGTCGAGAGCGCCACCCAGGCCGCGCAGGCGCTGCGCCCGATCGCGGGCGACTTCGCGTTCGTGCTCTTCACCGCCGGTATTGTCGGCACCGGCATGCTCGCCATCCCGGTGCTCGCGGGCTCGGCCGCCTATGCCGTCGCGGAGAGCTTCCGCTGGCCGATCGGCCTCGGGCTGACGCTCCTCGAGGCGCGCGGCTTCTACGCCATCCTCACCATCGCAACCCTGGGCGGCGTGGCCCTGGGCTTCACCGAGGTCGATCCCATCAAGGCGCTCCTGTGGAGCGCGGTGGCCAACGGCGTGATCGCGGTGCCGATCATGGTGGTGATGATGCTGCTCAGCGCCAAGCCGGCGGTGATGGGCCAGTTCACGGCGAGGACGAGGCTGCGCGCCCTGGGTTGGGTCTCGACGGGCGTGATGGGTGCCGCGGTGGTCGCGATGTTCGCGACGATGTGAAGCCTCAGCGCCTCACGCCAGGCACGTTGGAGACGAGGCCCTGCGCGCGCCGCGCGAGATAAAGCTCCAGCGCCACGAGGTCCCCCGAGCCGAAGGCGGGCTGCTCGGCGCGCACGCCGAAGTAGCAGGCACGCAGCCGGCGCTGCAGCGAGGCGAGCGACTGCCATTCGAGGCGATAGGCGGGCCAATCCGCAGGCTGCCCCTGGCTCACCTTCTCGGCGAGGAGGGTGCGGCCCCAGCTCGCGTCATGGCAATGGGTGCACGCGAGGTTCAACTGCCCCTGGCGCTCGAAATAGAGCGCGCGGCCGTGCTCGTACGTGGCGCTCGCGGCGCCGTCGACGCGCGCCGCCACGGGCACGCCGCGCGATTGGCTCGACACGTATGCGGTGAGAGCGAGGAGCTCCGGCGATTCCCACGGCAACGCGGTGTCGCGCTGTTTCCCGACAACGCATGCGTTGATGCGCTGCTCGATGTCGACCACACCGCCCAGCGACGCGTCATGAGCGGGGTAGCGCGCCGCCACGCCCTTCATCGATTGCGCGCCGTCGCCGTGGCATGAGACGCAACTCGCGTTCGCCGCCCCGCGCGGGGCCTGCCACAGCGCCGCGCCGCGCTCGACCCACAACATTCCGGGATTCGCGAACTCGTCGGCCTGCATCGCGCGCACGTCCGCGCTCTGGAATTCCACGCCGCCCTTCGGGGGATTCGGCGTTTCGGCATTCGCCGCAAAGACCAGGATCAACAGCAAAAGAAAGTCGTACCTGACACGACTTTTTAAGTTGTACCTGACACGACTTTTAGGCAACGGTCACCGTCGCGGTGACGCGGCCTTTCGCGCCGCGGTCGTCGCTCCACTCGACCACCAGCTCGCCGCTCGCCTGCGCGGTCGCGAAGAACGCGACGTAGGGATTGGCGGACACGCCGGAGCCGAACTCGGCGCTGAAGACCTCGCGCTCGCCGAGGCGAACGCTCATCTTGTCGACGATGTTGATGGGAATCGCCTGGCCGTCCAGGTCGCGGCGAAATCCGGTCTCCATCGGGTGCTGCACCAGCACGCGTACCTCGAAGGGCTCGCCGCGCTTCACCGTCGGGGGAACCTGCACGCGGCCGAGCATCACAGCAGCGACTCGTCGAGGCAGGCGGCGGCGGTCACGAGCACGTACGCCGGCCCCACCCGGAAGCGCTTGCCGGAGAGCTCGGCCAGCACCGTGACCGTCTGCGTGCCGGCAAGGCGCACGCGCGTCGATATTTCCGCGCGCCCCGATTGCGGCCCGAGATGGAAGGTCGCCACCAGCGGGCGCGGATTGCGCTCGGCGAAGACGTAGATCGCCTTCACGTGGTCGGCCTCGGTCATGGGACTCTCGACGCGGATCCTGAGAGGCACCGAATTGCCGTTCTCGGCGATCTGCGGCAGCTCGACCTCGACGCCCTTTCTCTCGGCCCTCGCGCCGCCCATGACCTTGTCGAGGAGCGGCGAGATGTCCTGCGGCGGCTGGAAACGCTGGGCAGCAGCCGGCAGGCCCGCGAGGCCCAAGGCCGCGAGCAGGAAACGGCGCCGTCTCATTTGAGTGTCGATAGCCATGCGACCACGTCTTCCACCTGTTGTTCCGAGAGCGCGGGCTTGCCGCGATATTCCGCAGCCACGCGCGTGAGCCCTTCGGTTCGATGGAAGGCCGGCATCGCGGCATCCGGGTTCACGCGCGTGATGTCCGCCACGCGCAAACGAAGCTCGGCCGGCGAAAAGCGCGCGCCGACGCCGGCCAGCGGCGGCCCCACGTTGCCGGCGACTTGCGCGCCCGGCACCGCGTGGCAGAGCACGCAGTGCCCGGCTTCGCGCGAGACGAACACCTCACGCCCCCGCACCGCGTCGCCCGAGGGAGCGAAAGGCGCATCGCTGCGCTCCGTGGCGACGGGCGCGACACTGCAAGCCGCCGCCAGGAGCGACAAGCCCGCGGCGCACCTAAGCGAGCTTGCCATCCTTCAACGGCAGCGAGCGGATGCGCTTGCCGGTGGCCGCGAAAACCGCGTTGCAGATGGCGGGCGCCACGTTCAACGCGCCGGGCTCGCCGTGGCCGCCCCAGAATCCGCCGGTCGGCACCAGCACCGTCTCCACCCGCGGCATCTCGGTGAAGCGCGGCAGCGGGAAGTCGTGGAAGTTCGACTCCTGGATGCGGCCGTCCTTCAGCGTGTGGCCCTCGTAGAGCTGGCCGATGTTGAAGATCACGTTGCCCTCGGCCTGCGCGCGGCACGCGTCCGGATTGACCACGTAGCCCGAGTCGATCGCGAACACCACGCGATGCACCTTGATGTCGTTGCCCTTCATCGAGACCTCGGCGACCATCGCGGTGTAGCTGCCGAATCCGTCGGACTGCGCGATACCGCGATAGACACCGGCAGGAAGCGGCGTGCCCCAGCCCGCGGCCTTCGCCGCGGCCTCGAGCACCAGCCGGTTCTTGTCGCCGGGCTTCAACATCGCGAGCCTGAATTCCAGCGGATCCTTGCCGGCGGCGTGCGCCACCTCGTCGACGAAGCACTCGCGATAGAACGAGTTCTGCAGCCCCGGCGCGCGCCAGAAGCCCACCGGCACGTGCGGGTTGCGCATCGCGTACTCGACCAGCTGGTTGGGCGTGGTGTAGGGCGAATCGCTGAAGGTGCGCACCGCGGTGGTGTCGATGCCCTTGTCGATGCCCTCGGGGCGCAGCAGCGCGAGGATCGAGGGACAGGCGACCACGGTGTGCATCGCGACCAGGTTGCCCTGCGCATCGAGCGCGGCCTTCATGCGCACCAGCGACGCGGGACGGTAGAAGCCGTGCTGCATGTCCTCCTCGCGCGACCAGATGAGCTTCACCGGGCGGTTGGGAAACTGCCTGGCGATCGCCACACTCTGGCGCACATAGTCCTGCGGCGCGCCGCGGCGCCCGAAGCCCCCGCCCACCATCGCCTTGTGCACTTCCACCTGCTCGAGGGGAATGCCGGCCGCTTCGGAAGCCGCGGCGATCGACGCCTCGCCATTCTGCGTCGAGGTCCACACCTCGAGCGTGCCGTCGGGCTTGAACCACGCGGTGGCGGTCATCGGCTCCATGGTCGCGTGGCTAAGATAGGGCGAGGAGTACTCGGCCTCGACCACTTTCGCCGCGCCCGCCATCGCGCCGGGCGCGTCGCCCACCTTCCTCGCGGTGGGAAGGTCCTTCGCGTCGAGGCTTTCCTTGAAGATCGCCATGATGCTGTCGCTCGAGACCGCGCCGTGGGCGCCCTCGTCCCACTGGATCTTCAAGGCCTTGGCCGCCTGGTTCGCGCGCCACCAGTTGTCGGCGACCACCGCGACCCACGCGTCCTGCTTCACGATGCCCTTCACGCCGCGCATCTTCTCGGCCTCGGCGCTGTCCACGCTCTTCACCTTGCCGAGGAACACCGGGCATTGCACGATCGAGGCGTGCAGCATGTTGGGCAGCATCACGTCGACGCCGTAGATCGGCTTGCCCGCGACCTTGTCGGGCATCTCGATGCGCTTCAGCGACTTGCCGGCGATCTTCCAGTCCTTCGGATCGCGCAGCTGCACGTCCTTGGGCGGCTCGAGCTTGGCGGCGGCCGCGGCCACCTTGCCGTAGCTCACCTTGCGCTTCGATCCCGCGTGCGTGATGACGCCCTTCTCCGCGCTGCATTCGCCCGCCGAAACGCTCCATCCGGAGGCGGCCGCGGAGACCAGCATCGAGCGCGCGGCGGCGCCCGACTTGCGCAGGTATTCGTGCGACGTGCGGATGCCGGCGCTGCCGCCGGTGGACATCGAGCCCCAGATGCGCTTCCTCTTGATGTGCTCGTTGGGCGAGACGAACTCGGCGCTCACCTTGCCCCAGTCGCAATCGAGCTCCTCGGCGACGAGCTGGGCGAGGCCGGTGAAGCTCCCCTGGCCCATCTCGGAGCGCGCGATGCGGATCACCACGCGATCGTCGGGGTGGATGAGGATCCAGTGGGTGACTTCCGCGGGCGCGGCGCCCTGCGCAAGGGCGGCGCCCGCGATGGAGAATTCGAGCGCGAGCCCGCCGCCCACGGCGGCGCTCGCCTTGAGGAATTCGCGGCGGTTGATGGCGATGGTGGTCATGGCGGTCCCCTTACGCTTTCTGGCCGTTGGGAAGGTCGACGAGCGCGGGCGCGGCGGCGACCTGGGTGCCGGCGGCGGCGTGGATCGCCTTGCGCACGCGCGCGTACGTTCCGCAGCGGCACAGGTTCGTCATCGCGGCGTCGATGTCGGCATCGGTGGGCTTGGGTATTTTCGCGAGGAGCGCGCTCGCCGCCATGATCATGCCGACCTGGCAGTAGCCGCACTGCGGCACCTCGTTTTCGAGCCATGCCTTCTGCACGCGGCTCAAACCCTTCGCCCCCACGCCCTCGATGGTGACGATCTTCTTGCCCACGACCGTGCCCACCGGCGTCACGCACGAGCGGGTGGCGTGGCCGTCCACGTGGACGGTGCACGCGCCGCACTGGGCGATGCCGCAGCCGTACTTGGTTCCGGCGAGCTTCAGCTCGTCGCGCAGCACCCAGAGGAGCGGCATCTCGGGCTCGACGTCCACGTCCTGCACGCGACCGTTCACGTTGAGTTTCGTCATGGGCTTCTCCGGAGAAGGAAATACGGGGGGCGAACCCCGATTCTGCTACCTTCCGCCCCCGCGCCGCAATGACACGGCGCGTCCATGCGGCTTATCTGCCGCCGGGCCCGCCGCCGAAGAATCCATAGGTCTGGGCGCCCGGCGGGCGCGGGCCGCGGGCGAGCGTGATCTGCGACCAGTCGCCGGTGGCGATGGCGTTCTGCAGGACGGCGCGGTACTGGCTCATGAGCTGCGAGTCGTTGGGCGAGGCGCCGTAGTAATACAGATAATCGGAGAGGCTCGTGGCGTTGCAATGCCCCTGGTAGGCGCAGGCGGCGAGCACGCGCGGGTTGTTCTCGTCGCACGGATAACCGTTGTCGCACGCGAGCATCTGCCAAGCCTGCATGAAAGCGCGCTGCTCGACGGGCTGGTTGTCGGGCCCTGCGCGGAGCGTCAGGTCGTGCCAGGTGGTGGAAAACACGCGACCGGCGATGAGCAGGGCCTCGGGGTCGCGGCTCGCCGCGATGCGCTGCAGGCTTTCCACCTGCGCGTCGCTCAGCGTGACGTTGTCGCGGCCCCAGCGCCCCTCGGGCCCGGAGGCGCGGCGCGCCGCCCATAGCTCCTGCTCGAGCGAGAGTGCCTGCGCCTTGGGGTCGCCCCCGGCCGACGCGGTGGCGAGCATCTTGTTCAGGTCCGCCTGCGTGATGGAGACGCCCTCCATGCCGGCGCAACGGTTGGCGGTGACGTCGTCGAAGGCGGCGATGCGCTTGTCGCGTAACGGATCCGTGGGCGTGATCGCGGCGACGAACTCGTCGCGCTTCTGCTCCGTGGTGCGCACCAGCGGCTGGCGCGTGGTGCGCTCGGTCACCGTGGCGCAGCGGCGCAGCATCTCGTACATCACATACCAGCTCTCCGGCGTCTGTTCGGGCGAGTTCTTCAGCCGCTCGTAGAGGGCCTTGTAGCTCCTGGCCGCGAGGTATTCGCCGAAGAGCGTCGCGCGCGGCACGGGGACCGCGCGCTTTCCGGGCGAGGCCGCGCGCGGGTCGATGGAAAGGACGGAGGCGGCGCCGAGCCTGGCCTCCACGGCCGCGGACTTGGCGCGCGGATCGGGCGCCTCGTCGGCCGGCGCCGCGCTCGAGGCGTACTCGGGCAGCTCCGGCGGGCGCACCAGCATCCAGGCGCCGGCGAAGAAGGCCGCGGCGAGGGCCAAGGCGAGGGGGATGCGAAGTTTCTTCATGGTGCGTCCGAGAGGAGGAATTCCGCGCCGCGCTCGGCGATCATGTAGGTCGGCGCGTTGGTGTTGCCCGAGGTGATGCGCGGCATGATGGATGCGTCGATAACGCGCAGTCCCTCGATCCCGTGCACACGCAGCCGGTCATCCACCACCGAGAGCGCGTCGCCGCCCATCCTGCATGTTCCCACGGGATGGAAGATGGTGGTGCCGAGATCGCCCGCGGCCTTCACCAGCTCGGCATCGGACTGTGCCGAGGCCCCGGGGCGCCACTCCTCGGGCGAATACCTGGAAAGCGCCGGCGCCGCCATGATGCGCCGCGTGATGCGCATGGAGCGCGCCGCCACCGCCTGGTCCTCGGGGGTCGAGAGGTAGTTCAGGCGGATCTCGGGCGCGGCCATCGGATCGGCGCCACGAATGCGCACCGCGCCGCGCGAGGTCGGCCGCAGGTTGCACACCGAGGGCGTGATCGCCGGGAAGGGATGCAGCGGCTCGCCGAACTTCTCGAGCGAGAGCGGCTGCACGTGCCACTCGATGTCGGGCGATGCCGCGCCCGGCTCGCTCTTCGCGAAGGCGCCGAGCTGCGAGGGCGGCATGGTGAGCGGGCCCGTCTTGAAGAGGAGATATTCGAGTCCCATGGCGGCCTTGCCGATCCAGCGGTTGGCGCGCTCGTTCAAGGTCGGTCCCTTGACCTTCCACACCATGCGGATCTGCAGGTGGTCATGGAGGTTCTCGCCGACCCCCTCGAGGGCATGGACGACGGGGATCGAGAATTTTTGTAACAAATTGCGGGCGCCGACGCCGGAGAGCTGCAGGAGCTGCGGCGAGCCAATCGAGCCCGCGGCGAGGATCACGGCCCTGCGCGCGCGCGCCACGCCTTCGCCCTGCCCTTCGACCACCATGTCGATGCCCACGGCGCGCTTCACGCCGTCCCTTTCCTCGATGACGACCTTGCGAGTGTGCGCCTTGGTGATGAGCGTGAGGTTGGCGCGGCCCAGCGCGGGCCTCAGGAACGCTTTGGTGGCGCTCCAGCGCTTCCCACCGCGCTGGTTCATGTGGAAGTAGGCGTTGCCGAAGTTGTCGCCGCGGTTGAATTCCTCGACTTTGGGAATGCCGCTTTCCTGGGCGGCGTCGCGCCACGCGTCGAGGATCTCCCACTTCACGCGCGGCTCCTCCACGCAGAGCTCGCCGTCGCAGCCGTGGTGCTCCGTGGCGCCGCCGAAGTGGCGCTCCGCGCGCTTGAAGTACGGCAACACGTCCGCCCACGACCAGCCGCGGTTGCCGAGCGATTGCCAGTAGTCGTAGTCGACCTTCTGGCCGCGCATGTACACCATGGCGTTGATCGAGGAGCAGCCGCCCAGCACCTTGCCGCGTGCGTAGCCGAGGCTGCGCCCGTTCAGGCCCGGCTCGTTCTCCGTGCGAAAGCACCAGTCGGTGCGCGGATTGCCGATGGTGTAGAGATAACCCACCGGGATGTCGATCCAGAACCAGTCGTCCTGGCCGCCCGCCTCGACCACCAGCACGCTGTGCTTTCCGTCCCTGGTGAGCCGGTTGGCGAGCACGCAGCCGGCGCTGCCCGCGCCGACCACGATGTAGTCGAATTCGCCGAAGGTCAGCCGATCACCTTGTCGGCGTGCTTCAGGAGCTCCGCCGGGAGCGCGAGGCCGAGTGAGCGCGCGGCGTTGCGGTTCACGACGAGCTCGTGGTTGGTCGGCTCCTCGATCGGCATCTCGCCGGGCTTCTCCCCCTTGAGGATGCGGTCCACGTACGTGGCGGCGCGCGCGTAGTTGAACTCGTAGTTCTGGCCATAGCTGATGAGGCCGCCCGCCTCCGCGTACGCGCGCTGCGGGTAGACGGCGGGAATGCGCAGGCGCGCGGCGAGCTCGGTGATGGTGTTGCGCTCGGTGTAGAACGTGCTGTCGCTCATCACGATCAACCCGCCCACGGGCGCCTCGCCGAACCTCTTGAATGCGCGTTCGATGTCGCGATAGGTGATCGCGTCCGTCACCGCGAGCCGCACGCGCGAGGACTTGGCCACCCATTCGAGGCGCGAGCGGTACGCCGCGTAGACCGCATTGGTGGGATTCATGAGGGCGGCGGCCTTGCCGATCCCGGGCACCGCCTTCAGCAGGAGCTCCATGTGCTTCGGCACCTGGTCGACCGCATTGGCGGTGAGCCCGGTCACGTTGGTCTCGGGGCGCGCGAGGCTCTTCACGAAGCCGCTGATGACCGGGTCCTCGATGGCCGCCATCACGATGGGCACCGAGCTGGTGGCCTGCAGCAGCGCCTCGGTGGTGAGCGTCGAGGCCGAAACGACCACGTCCACGTGCTCCCGCGCGACCTCCTGCGCGAGCTCGCGAAGGAGGTCGGGCTGGCCGTTGGCGAACCGGGATTCGTAATGGATGTTCTTGCCTTCCTCGTAGCCGAGCTCGCGCATCGCCTTGAAGAACGCCTCGGTGCGGCTCCTCGCGTTGTAGCGCGAGCCGAAGGTGAACAACGCCACCTTGGGAAGCGTGGCCGGGGCCTGGGCGCGTGCCCACGGGAGCACGACGCAGGAGCCTAGCGCGGTGAGGGCAAGAAGGGCGCGGCGGCGGTTCATGCCCCGCATATTACGTGGACGCGTACCCCTTGCGAAGTCAGCGCGACGGGGCGGGTTTGGGTGGCGGGTTGAACATCGCCGCCACGGGCGCCGGGCCGCGGTGGGGGGTGAAATAGGACCAGTCACCGTCGCGCGCGGCGCGCGTCAGCGCTTCATGGTATTCCACGATAAGTTGCGACTGGCTTGGAGAGCTTCGGTAAAAGAACAGATGCTCGCGCAGGTCGTGCGCATCGCACTGCCCGCGGGACGCGCACGACCATGCCATATCCTCGGCCTCCGGGCCACACGACCTCCCGAAATCGCAAGCAACCAACCGCATCGCGCTCGTGAACGCTTCGTTGTCGACGGGCAGCTCTTGGGGCCCGGCTCGAAGAGAGAAATCCTCCGTCCCGAAGGCGAGGTAGAAGCCGGCGGTCTCCATCGCGAAAGGATCGCCCGAGCGCATCACTTGCTTGATGACCTCGAATTTCGCTTCGCCGGGCAGGTTCCGCGCGAGCCATATCCTCCCCTTGGCATCGCCCGCGGCGGCCGCAGCTTGCCGCAGTGCATCGATCTCCGCGATAGAGGTGGTCGTACTGCTCCTGATGTTTCCGCACCGGTCTATCCGCATCCTGTCGTAGGCTGCGATGCGTTTGTCACGATTCGGATCCTTGTCGGAGATAGAGGCGACAAAACGATTCCTCGCCTCCTCGCCGGTTGGCTTGATGGCGAAACCGGCCGGGCCTTCGGGCGGCTTGCGGTCGGTCACCTGACCGCATTTGTCGAGGATCTCCGCGAGCACCCAGCTCTCTTCGGGCGTGCGCTGCGTCGCGCTCCTAAGTCTCTCGAGGATGTCGCTCCATCCCTTGGCGGAGAAGAGCTCCTGCATGAGCGGCGTCAATTTCGCGCCACCCGCAGCGCCGCCGCGCATCGGAAGTCCCGGTTTGATATGGAGCACGGCATCGGCACTTTGTCCGTGCGCGACCCGCGAGTCGTTCATCGCGCCGTTCTCTCCGCTCACACCGGAATCGCCGCGATAGAACCATGCGGCTATAAAGATCGCCAATGCCAGCGCCACGCCCCACGCGGTCTTCCGCAACGTGACCTCCCTCTACGGGGAAAGCACGATGCTATCAATGAATGGGATTCCCGCCTACGCGGGAATTACGGCAAAAAGCCTGCGCGGCGATGGCGGCGAGAGGCGTCAGAGAAAGAAGACGCGGAAGCGAAGCGCGCCCGCCAGGCGCCAGAAGACGGCGATGGGAGGGATGGCGATGGAGGTCGCCATCGTCTCGGCAAGGCTGCCATGGCCCGCGCCGCGCATGCGCCGCACGACGAGCGCGCCCGTGAGCACCGTCCACGCGACCAGTCCCGCCCACGCGAGGGACGGCTCGCGCGCGAGCGCTCCCGCCGCGATCGCAACGAGTGCGGCGACGATCGCGTAATAGCTCCACGGGGCGGAACTGCGCACGCGCTCGCGATAAAGGCGCTTGTGCTTCTTGAAGAGGAGCGCGTCGAAGAGGATCTTGTGGTACTGGTGCAGCGTCGCATCCCAGCCGCTGGGCCGCTCTTGCCGCGCGACGACGGCACCCGGCGCCGCCACGATCTCCCCGCTCACCTCCGCGAGCGTGAATTGCAGGTCGCGCGCGTCGTCCCAGGCGGTGAAGCGCTCGTCGAAACCGCCCACCGCGCGCAGTGCCTGGCGTTGCACGAAGCAACTCGCGGCCGGGATGCCGGGCTCGCCCGCGTGCTTCACATCGAGCTCGACCTCGCGCGCCACCGGCGGCTCGACCACGCCGGCTGCGGCGGTTACGCCGGTCTCCATCGCCTTCCAGCCTTCGCTGAGCCAGTTCGGCCGCGGCACCGAGACATCGTTGGTGAAGGCGATCACCTCACCCTTGGCGACGCGCCAGCCGACGTTGCGTGCACCCGCGGGTCCGCGCGCCGCGGCGGCGGGAACGTAGCGGATGAGGGGCGCCCCGCGCGTGAGCATCGCCCAGCGCCCGGCGACCTGGCGCACGGCCGGCTCGTCGGCCGCGTCGGCGACGATGATCTCGAAGCGCTTGGCGTCGAAGTCCTGCGCGACCAACGCGGCAAGGCAGCCCTCGAGCGCGTCACGCCGGCGAAGCGTCGGGACGACGACGGAAATGTCGGGGGTTTCCATGATCCCATGGTAGGGACCGCATGTTGCCGCGTGTCGCCGCGCCATGCCATTCCATGGGCCGCATGGCGCACCACTACTCCGCGCGGCCCCTGCGATGGCGATTCGGCTACAGCGGCGTAGGAGTCGCGGGAGGTTGGGGCAGCCGGCCCGAGTCGCGCCGCGCTTCGTACGCCTTGAGGTTCGTGTACGCCAGGGAAAGGATGGTGTCGTCGATACCGTGCCGGCGTGCGCGCTCGAGCATCCAGCCGACGATGTGGTCGCCCTCGATCTTCCCGCCCGCCTCGAGGTCGCGCATCATCGAGGCGCTCCACGTGCCTTCGCGGTCGGTGAGTCGGGTGCGCGCGAAATCGATCGCGGCCGCGCGCGGCGGGTGGCCTTCGGCGGTGGCGATGGCGATGTTGGCGGCGATCGCGCGCTCCATCGCGGCCTTGCCGCCGGGTGCGGCCATGATCTCGCCCACGTTGCCGCGGAACAGGCACGTGGTCGCCGCGAGCGCCGCCAGGAACGCCACCTTCTCCCACATGTCCTGCTCGATGTCGGGGGAAAGCTTCCAGTCGAGGCTCGTTTTCGCGAACGCGTCGGCCAGGGCTTGCGAGCGCGCGCTGGGTTTCCTGTCGCGCTCGCCGAAGACGATGCGGGCGAGCTTGTCCATGTGGTGCACCACGCCGTCACGGCGAAGCGTCACATTGATCTGCGCGACGCCTCCCATCACCTGCGCCTTGCCGAATCGTGCGTCGAGCCGCTCGAGGTGGGCGATGCCGTTCAGCTGCGGGACGACCGCGCACTCTCCCACCATGGCGGGCGCGATCGCGTCCATCGCGGAATCGAGGTCGTAGGCCTTGCAGGTGAAGATCACCGCGTCGTAGCCGGGCTTCAACTCTTCGGCGACGACGGTCTTCGCCTGCAAGCGCGCGTTTCCGAGCGGGCTCTCGATGACGAGGCCATCGCGCGCGATCTCGGCGCGCCGCTTCGGCCGCACCAGGAACGTCACGTCCCCGCCCGCCTGCGCGAGCCGCCCGCCGAAATATCCGCCGATCCCGCCGGCGCCGAGAATGAGTGTTTTCATGGACTTGAAAAGTCGTGTCAGGTACGACTTAATGAGTCGCACGGGAAAGTCGTACCTGACACGACTTTTTAAGTTGTACCTGACACGACTTTCTAAAGGGACGACTCGGCGAAGGGGCGGCGTTTCACCAGCATGTCGATCTCCTTCAATGTCGCGAGGAGCTCGCGCATGCGCGCCAGCGGCCAGGCGTTGGGGCCGTCGGAGAGGGCCTTGGCGGGGTCGGGGTGCGTTTCCATGAAGACGCCGGAGACGCCGGTGGCGACCGCGGCGCGCGCCAGGACCGGGACGAATTCGCGCTGCCCGCCCGAGGTGGTGCCCTGCCCACCGGGAAGCTGCACCGAGTGCGTGGCATCGAACACCACCGGGCAGCCGGTGTCGCGCATGATCGCAAGGGAGCGCATGTCGGAGACGAGATTGTTGTAGCCGAAGGACGCCCCGCGCTCGCATACCATGATGTTGTCGGCGCCGCTCGCCTCGCGCGCCTTGTCGACCACGTTCTTCATGTCGGAGGGCGCGAGGAACTGGCCCTTCTTGATGTTCACCGGCTTCCCGGCGCGCGCCACCGCGTGGATGAAATCGGTCTGCCGGCAGAGGAACGCGGGCGTCTGCAGCACGTCGACGATGCCCGCGACGGTGGGCACTTCCGCCTCGGTGTGCACGTCGGTGAGGATCGGCACGCCGAGCGTCCTCCTCACCGTGGCGAGGATCTCGAGGCCCTTCTCCATCCCGGGGCCGCGGAACGACTTCCCGGAGCTGCGGTTGGCCTTGTCGTAGCTGCTCTTGAAGATGAAGGGGATGCCGAGCTCGCCCGTCATCTCCTTCAGCTTGCCCGCGACATCCATCTGCAGCTGCTCGCTCTCGACGACACAAGGGCCCGCGATCAAGAAGAACGGCTTATCGAGCCCAACCTCGAACCCACACAACTTCACGGCAAATCCTATCTGCGTTTATCTGCGTTTATCTGCGGACTAGCTTTGATTTCCGCCGATCACCTTCAGCGCCGGCTCCGGAACCCTCAACTTGTGCTGCTCCAGCGCCGCGTTGATGAAGCTCTTGAACAGCGGATGGCCTTCGCGCGGCGTCGAGGTGAATTCCGGGTGGAACTGCACGCCCACGAACCACGGATGGTCCACCAGCTCGGAGATCTCGGTGAGGTCCTCGGCCTTGGTCTTGGCGCTGATGGCGAGGCCCGCCGCCTCCAGGCGCGGCACGTAATGGTTGTTCACTTCGTAGCGGTGGCGGTGGCGCTCGGCGACCGTGTCCTTGCCGTAGATCTTGTGCGCGAGCGTGCCCTTCTTCACCGCCGCGGGCTGCGCGCCCAGGCGCATGGTGCCGCCCAGGTTGGACTTCTCGTCGCGCTTCTCGATCTGGCCGTCGTGGTTCTGCCACTCGGTGATGAGCGCGATCACCGGGTGCGGCGTCTCCTTGTCGAACTCCGTGGAGTTGGCGCCCTCCAGCCCGCACTTGTTGCGCGCGATCTCGATCGCCGCGATCTGCATGCCGAGGCAGATGCCGAGATAGGGCACCTTGCCCTCGCGCGCGTATTTCACCGCGGCGATCTTGCCCTCGATGCCGCGCTTGCCGAAGCCGCCGGGCACCAGCACCGCGTCCATGTCCTTCAGCGTCTCGACGCCCTTCGCCTCGATCTGCTCGGAGTCGATGTAGTGGATGTTCACCTTGGTGCGCGTGTGGATGCCCGCGTGGATCAAAGCCTCGGTGAGCGACTTGTACGAGTCGGTGAGGTCGATGTACTTGCCGACCATGGCGACGTCGACCTGGTGCTCGGGGTTCTCGAGCGCGTCGACGATGTTCTCCCACATGGTGAGGTCGGCCGGATACGCGGCGAGGTCCAGCTTGCGGCACACGATCTCGTCCAGGCCCTGCTTGTGCAGCGCGAGCGGGATCTTGTAGATGGAATCCATGTCGTAGGCCGAGATCACCGAGCGCACGTCCACGTTGGTGAAGAGCGCGATCTTGCGCCGGTCGCTCTCGGGGATCGGCACTTCCGAGCGGCACATCACGATGTCGGGCTGGATGCCGATGCCGCGCAGCTCCTTCACCGAGTGCTGCGTGGGCTTGGTCTTGATCTCGCCCACGGCGTCCAGGTACGGCACGAGCGTGAGGTGGATGTAGCAGGTGTTGGTGCGGCCCTCCTCGATCCCCATCTGGCGGATCGCCTCGAGAAAGGGCAGCGACTCGATGTCGCCCACGGTGCCGCCGATCTCGATGATGCCCACCTCGGCATCCTTGCAGGCCGCCTTGATGGAGAGCTTGATCTCGTCGGTGATGTGCGGGATCACCTGCACGGTGCCGCCGAGATAGTCCCCGCGGCGCTCCTTGTTGATGACGCGCTCGTAGATCTGGCCGGTGGTGAAGTTGTTGGCCTTGGTCATGCGCGTCGAGGAGAAGCGCTCGTAATGGCCGAGGTCGAGGTCGGTCTCGGCGCCGTCCTCGGTGACGAATACCTCGCCGTGCTGGAACGGCGACATCGTCCCCGGATCGACGTTGATGTAGGGATCGAGCTTGACCAGGGAGACCTTGATCTTGCGCGACTCGAGGATCGCGGCGAGGGAGGCGGCGGCGATGCCCTTGCCCAGCGAGGAAACCACGCCGCCGGTCACGAAGACGTACTTGGTCATGTGCGAGCCCCGTGCTGGAAATTTCAATTTTACAGCACTTGGAAGCTCGTTTGGGCTGCCGCTTCAGCGCACCTCGCAGTCGACCGCCGCCGCCCTGCCCGCGCTCGACGAGGAACTCGATGAGGGGGGCGCGCTGAACGCGGGTGGCGGCGTGAACCTCAGGCTCGGATTGGCGGGGACGACGATCGGCGGCTGCACCATGCTCGCCGTGTAGCCGAATTGGCCGGCCGAGAAGTTCTGCGTCCCGCCCTTGTTGCTGAGGTTGATGACGCCGTCGATCACGCTCACGTAAAGCCCCGGCGCGAGCCCTCCCGTTTTCGGGGGCGACGGGAGAGTGAGCTGCGCGATCTGGATGGGCGGGGCGTCCGAGAGCGTCCCCGAGAGGGCGGAGGACAGCGCTGCAAGCCTGACCGGCGCTCCCATCGCGACCGCGGCCGCATCGCCCGGCGTGTAGCTGACGATGAATGTGGCGGCGCCGCCGGCGAGCGATCCCAGCGGCGTCGTCAGCGCCTGGCGATTCGGGCTGCGTTTCGCGATGGCACCGCTCGCGACCCTCAACGCGCCGCGGATGAGCGTGAGCTCGGCGCGGTCGTCCGCGGGCCTGGCCCTGTCGAAGGAGAACGCGTCGATCGCGAGCTCGGTCTCGGGGCCGAGGACCACCACGCCGGCGTCGGCGAAGGTGACCTGCGCATAAGTGTCCTTGCCGCTCACCAGCCGGTCGCCCGCGGCAACTGCGGAGCCCTCGGCGAGGACCTTGGCGCGGCCTTCGGCGCTTTGCGCGAAGAGGAGCCCGCTCGATCGCGTGACGGTCCCTGCCGGCGTCGCGGCGGCTGCCGTCGCGACGCAGAAGGCGGCCAGCAGGAGGCCCGCGTCAATTGCAAAATGTCTTCGGAGGTGGTGGCTCATTCTTCGCTTCTCCTTTTTCCTTGCTGTCGTCTTTCTTGGTGTCCGACGTCTTGTCCGTGGCGGCGGGCGTAGTCGAGGAAGTCGTGGT